>Ga0265594_1000612_pt1 | contig 29056 bp, 20 predicted proteins | sample saktaG_11_FD_190147 | JGI IMG/M metagenome (GOLD analysis project Ga0265594, IMG submission 190147) | Saline water microbial communities from Sakinaw Lake, British Columbia, Canada - sak_2011_5_24_80m | ecosystem: Environmental > Aquatic > Non-marine Saline and Alkaline > Saline ... | reverse complement strand
TGAAATTGTCAAATTCTCTCTCTACTTTTAATTGGATACTTATTGTGTCCATAGCTCACCTCCTCTTTTTTTCTATCTATTTAAGGTGAGCTATTTTTCCTTTCTCCACAAGATTTTACATGCTTCTGTATCTGCTCGATGAGAATTACAGAGATTCTGTTAATGGACTCGATGAAATAATCTAAGATTCAACGAAAAGTAAATAAAAAAAGGGCTCCGATTTTAGGGACCCCTTTTCTTTATTTCGCTAAAAACGCCTATACGGTGCTCACCGAATAGAAAAAACAAAAGTTGGGCGGTAAATGAACGGTGGTTGTGCCGTTTCTATGCATTCCTGTCCATTTTGGACACATTTCTAACACCCGAAATTGGATATAAAACATTGACGATTGGATATATTTCTCTGTTGAAATACAGCAACCGATTCCACCGTTTTCTCGACTAGAAACGTAATAAAAAACCCGGCGTTTGCCGGGCAATCTATGTTAAGTGAGTGCAGCAGGGATCGAACCTGCGACCCACGGCTTAAAAGGCCGTTGCTCTACCAACTGAGCTATGCACCCTTCAAATAGCCGCAAAATTTAATAGATATTGTTTCTTCAATCAATAAAAATTTTCAGGAACAGTTCCAATTATTCTTTTCCCATTACAATTCGTCTTGTTTCCATAGCGATAACCAATTCTTCATTGGTTGGAATTACCATGACTTTAACCGGGGAATCGCCAGTGCTGATAGTTGCTTCACTACTGCGGGTAGCTTTATTTTTCTTTACATCCAGTTTAATGCCAAGGGCGTCCATATTACCGAGTGTCATATTACGCACTACATCGGAATTTTCGCCGATACCGCCTGTAAAAACGATTATATCGATGCCGTTCATGACTCCAATATAAGCGGCAATATATTTTTTCAAACGATAGGAAAATACTTTTAGGGCCAGCTGTGCCTGGTAATTCCCGTTCTCCGCTTCGGATTCGATTTCCCGCATGTCATTGGTAAGACCGGAAATTCCCTGTACGCCGCACTGTTTGTTAAAAAAATTATTTGCTTGATCAATTGTGAAATTCTCCTTACCGGCAATGGTGAAAATAACACCCGGGTCGATATCGCCGCAGCGCGTGCCCATCAGGAGACCTTCCAGCGGTGTAAATCCCATTGAGGTATCCACGGAAACGCCGCCTTTAACCGCTGTAATACTGCTGCCATTACCCAGATGACAAGTAATGATTTTCAGAGATTTGATATCTTCACCCAGTATTTCGGCAGCGCGATGAGAAACATAGTAGTGTGATGTACCATGAAATCCATAGCGACGGATACTATGATTTTTGTAGTAATTATAGGGGATGCCGTACATGTAGGCATAGTCCGGCATATTGACATGGAAAGTAGTGTCAAAAACGCCAACATTGGGTGTTCCCGGCAATTTGTCCAGACTGGCTTCAATTCCTTTGATGTTCGGCGGGTTGTGTAGAGGTGCATATTCGATACAATCATAGAGTTCTTCTCGTACCTCTTCATTTATAAGAACGGAGTGTTTAAACTTTTCCCCGGCATGCACCAGGCGATGTCCGACGGCATCGATTTCTTTCAAGTCGGTTATAACGCCATATTTAGGGCTGACAAGAATTTTTAGGATTTGTTCGATTGCAGATTCGTGATCGGTGATGTTGTCAGAGGTTTTGGTTTTGATACCATCGTGACGTTTGTGGGTCAGATTAGTGCCGTTGATACCAATACGTTCGACCAGTCCTTTACACAGGGATTGTTTTGTGTCGGTATCAATAAATTGATATTTTACCGAGGAACTGCCGGAATTAATAGTTAATACCTTCATAGAGATACTCCGTTTTCAATAATTAAATGTTGTGTCACTTCAAAACGCATTTTCTGTTCAATTTTTCAGTTGCGTGTGATTTTAGCGAATTATCTTCAATTTTTCAATTAGAATTGTCAGTATTTTTAGAACAATTCAAATCAATAATAATGATTCTGAAATTCGACATCAGGTATAAATAAACAATTCTTATACAATATCTGGACAATTCCAGGATTTACAATCTACAGTAATCAATTATTATTTCTTAATCTTTTTCTTTAATTGTTATCTGTAAGATTCTCTAAATCAGGGAAATTTTAAATTCTACAAAAGCATATTACGACACTTTTTTGCTTGATTATTAGTGAAGCTGCAAATATATTCAAGTTAGAAAATATTTTATATGAGTATTTTTGGAAGACGCTATGAAAAATAACAAAATATCACTGCCAAAAGGGTTAGCCGCCGTTCTTCTGGGCATGACTGTACTTTGTCAGGCGCAGGTGGGTGTGCCTGAAATATTTCCATTCACCAAAGAAAATACGGCTCTGATTAAAACCGTTGGTGGATTCAACTTTGACAATGATGAGTATCTGGATATTGTAGGAATTGCATCCCTGGTAAACGAAAAAGGGAATCCGGTGCCTCGCTCAACCTATATCGTCCACCTGGAAGAATCTATTTCAAAGGATTTTATCGTCCAGTGGAAATATACTGTACCGAAAGATTTAAAAGCCGATTTTTCCGACATCATGGTAACGGATATGGACAGTGACGGTTTGCCGGAAATTGTAACGGTGATGAACATTTCAGATATTGGCGGATCAAGCCGGCCCGACTGGTTGAATATCTTTGAATATACCGAAGGATTTCCTGAAATTCCGACAGCTTCCATGAATAAAATTGGTGACTTTGCCGCTCGTCCGCGTCCTTTGTTTATACACTGCGGTGATATTGATGGAAATAACGTTCCCGATATAGTAGTCTCATCCGGCGGACCCGGCAGGGGAGTGATTATTGTTTCAACAAAAGGACAGGTGTCCTCTGAGAATCTTGAAATTCTCTACCATCCTAAAAAATCGAGCACATTACAGGGAGCTCTTTCATTTCGGGCAATTACCGCCAATTTAGATGATAATCCCGGTGACGAGCTGGTGATTTTTGGCGGTGACAATCACCTGCAAGTGGAAGTATTTATTCATGAGATCGAGGGTGCGATATTAAAACACACATTCCGGGGAATATCTCGCAGAGATTTTGACCTTGCCCATCTGGTATCAGGTGATATCGATGGTGATGGTCTGGATGAGTTTATTATTCCTCTGAAATCCGGCGGAGCTGTTTTGATAACACTGCAAGACGATGATTTAATCGGTTCACGATTTCTGGCGGCAGATAATAAAATCACGGCGCTCTTAATTGCTGATCTGGATGCCAACGGATTAGCGGAAATATTATTCAACCACAAGGGCACTACCTTAGTATCGCGGTTAGAGTATGATATGTCCGGAGCGCTTACCGATCTAAATTCCTATCGTCAATCTCAATATGATAACCCTTTATTGGAAGGGTTTCAATATGTTGATCTGGCTGCAATCGTATCGACCTCCGGAAGATATACCGGTTCGATCATTATGCCCTTTTTAAATAAAAATTATACCAAGCACGGATTGTGTCGCTGGCAACTGGAAGAATCGGCGCCGTTTATTGAAGTAGGACCAATTGATGAGGTGTTAGGTGAAATCGATCTTGTTTTGGAATCAAAGATTGCCATATCCGAAAAATCTGCGTCTCTGGTTGACGCAGATGATGTAATTGACGAATTGAGTGGAATTGTTGGAGAAGAAGTACCGTTATCTCCTTTACCAACAACCAAGAGCGGAATGGTCAGCACTAAATCCGTTAATGAAATTTATCGTCCGGATATTCTGGTGCATCCTGGTGAGAAAGTACAGCGAAAGATAACCGTAAACGGTTTGACTCTCGATGATTTAAAAGACTTAAATGTGAATGTGCGGATTCCCGATGGAATGAAATTCGATCTGCCCCGGAAAGAGTTTACCTGGTTTCCGGCTGATACCCAGCTGGGCTTACATACAATTGAAGCGGAATTTATCTGGGGCGCAAAGCGTGATGTACAAACATTTACCGTTTATGTAAATGATAAACCGGAGATAACAACTACCTGCCCTCAGAGGGATATTATCCAGATTGGCGAAACATTTAAGCTAAATGTCGATGTCAAAGATAGCAATGACAATGCATTTCTCGGTTATAAATTGATTAATTACCCTGATGGAGCGCTTATCGACGCCAATGGAGAACTGGTCTGGAAACCATCATTTGACCAGAAAGACTGGTATGATTTTATAATTGAAATTTCCGATGGGTACGATACTGATAAAATATCATTTTCACTGTTTGTTAATCACCCGGTGGATATTGAATCCGCGGCAAACCCGTTAACCACAGTTGGCGCAAAATACCACTATCAACCTGTTTTAAAGGATAAAAACGATGGATTCTATGTCTATTGGTATAGTCTTTCTCCCAGAATAACCGACTGGAAATGCTCTGGTATTTACGAGACAAAAATCATTGATGATGCCGTGCGAAATAATTTAAGCCGGTATATCGAACGTTATAAACGGGAATTTATTCCGGAGATCGATCCGGCAAAGAAAATAAAAAAGACACATTTGATCGACGATGTTTTCGTGCATGACGGTAAAATGGTTCTGGTTTTTAATGTTCTTGATAAAAGGGCTCCTTCATCTGCCAGAGTGATTGAGACCTTCTTTCGGAATCTTGGCATGAGTGTTCCTAAGTATTCGAAACCGATACGCAGGTATTTCTATACGTTTACATTAAAAGAGGCACCAAACGGCTTATCTATGGACGACGAAGGAGTTGTCGATTGGGTTCCCGATCAGAACCAGTTTGATTATCACTCGATTTCATATACCGTTTCTGACGGATACTTCACGGCAGAAGAACATGCCCAGGTATATGTCAACACTCTGCCGGTGATTGTGTCCACTGCCGACCCCAATGCCTATGTGAACAGCCTGTGGCAATATGAGATTAAAGTGACAGATTTGAATACCGACAGCAAGTTAACATATGAGCTGGTTGAAGCTCCTGATGGTATGATGGTATCGCCGCAGGGAGTTATTTCATGGACGCCAACCGAACTCCAGCTAAACAGACATGTCTTTTCGTTTAAGGTAACGGATGGCATGGGCAAAGATGTTCAGAAGAGCAGTATTTTTGTGAATATTAAGCCAAAGATCCTTTCCGTACCGAAACCGGTTGCATTAACCAATTTGAAATGGGAATACCGCCTGGATGCTGAAGACCCTAATGGCGATCCTCTTGTTTTAAAATCGGTTCGTTTGCCCAAAAACGCTAAGTTCGATCCGGAGACCGGTATGTTGACCTGGAGTCCGAAAAAATCTCAGCGCGGCGTGAACGACATTGTTTTGGAGGTTGTCGATTCCCATGGCTGGAGCACGCTGCAGGAATTTCAGGTACATGTATTTCACAATCCCGGCACACAGCGATTGAACTTTTTGCGAAATACCATATCACTGTTGGCATTGATAGGTGTAATTTATTGGGCTGTTAGCCAGTAAAAGTCAAAAGTCTATTTTTTAAAGGCGGTAATTGTTTGATAATTGCCGCCTTTATTTTTTTGGTCAGATCACAGGAAATTTGTACGATTAGAATTCTGGAAAATTTCATAGTGGACGGCGGCAGGTTAACAGCGTCTTTTTCGGTTGTAACGATAAACCGGCAGTCCTGCTTTTCGGCTGCCTGGATCAGCTCATCAATTTCATTTTCCGAATACTTATGATGATCTGGGAAGGTTTTTATGATTGGCAGGGTTTGTGTTAATTGCCGGACAGTATCGTAGAATTGTTGGGGGTTTCCCAGGCCGCAAAAACATAAAACTTTTTGATTTTCCAGGTTTGCCTGAGATAATTCTGCATGATCGGAGAATCGGAATATTTTCCGGACTGAAAAAGGTAGCGTCGATATATATAGATTGTTTCGTTTTGCATGAAAAAATTCAGCTATATGTTGAGGTAAATTTGCTGTGCGGGTTACGAGCAACATGTCGGCTCTGTGCAAGCCTTTCCATGATTCTCGCAGATGACCCGAAGGGACGATTGCTTCTTTGGCAGGATCGTTGTAGCTGTCCCATAACACAATGTCAAGGTCCCGGGCGAGGTAACGGTGCTGAAACGCATCATCGGCAATCAGTGCGGTACAATGGTATTTATCGATGGCACACCGGGCTGCTTCAACCCGATCCGCATCGGCAATTATAACCGTGCTTCCGGATTTACATGCAATAAGATATGGCTCGTCGCCGGCTTCCTGAGGTGACGCCAGAATCGATTTCCCATCCTTGACGATGATCTGTCCCTTGCTTTTACGGTGATAGCCTCTTGTAATCACGCCAACTTTGTAACCTTTTGATTCAAGAAAGGAAGACAATGCAATGACAAAGGGTGTTTTCCCGGTACCGCCTAGAGTAATGTTTCCGACCGAAATGACGGGAACCTGTAATCGGGTTTCTTTAAGAATTGATTTATCAAATAAACAGTTGCGGAACCCGGTGATGAATCGGTACAACCAGGAAAAAGGTAACAGTAAAAACTGTATTAACCTGAGCAGGTGATTCATGGTGATTTCATATTGCTATATATAATCCAGGATGATTCTGGCGACTCTCTCGGATGCGCCGGGTTTCCCAAGGCGTTGTGTTACATTTTTCAGGAATTGGATTGTCGCATCCCGTCGCTGAGGATTTGATAAAATTGTCTCAGCTTCGCCGGCAATTGTATCGGCATTAGCGTCATGCTGTATCAATTCGGTGACGCCTTTTTTATTGGCGATTAAATTTGCGATGGTAATGTACGGGACTTTAATCAATAATTTCCCCAGCCGGTATGATAAAGAATTTAAACGATATATGACGATCATGGGAGTATGGAAAATTGTTGCCTCAAGCGTTGCCGTACCGGAAGACATGATCAGTAAGTCCGATTCGTTCATGAGTTGATGATTCCGGTTTTCGATCCAATAGAACCACTCAAAGTCATAAACTTTTTTGTATGCCGACATATCAATTTCCGGCGCAATTGATACTGCGGCGACTATTTCAGGGAATTTATCTCTCAGTTTTCTCACTGATTCGATCATAACGGGCAGGTGTCTCTGTACTTCCTGAAGCCTGCTGCCGGGAAATAAACCGATTACGAGTGAAGCGCTCGAGGGACGGATTGAAGCTGATTGCAGCATAGCATTTTTTTCTTTGGCAATCTGGTCCAATAACGGATGACCAACGAATCGCGCATTTACGCCTCGTTTACGGAACCACTCTTCCTCAAAGGGCAAGATGCAGAGCACTTCTTTGGTAAAGCGTTTGATTTTTTTTATTCTGGACTGATGCCATGCCCAAACCTGGGGACTGATATAATAAATAACGGGAATTTTGCGTTTTGAGACAGCCTTTGCCAATCTGAGATTGAATCCGGGGTAATCGATAACGACTACCAGATCGGGTTTTATTTTATCGATATGGCGTAGAGTATTTTTCCACATTTTACGGATAAAGGGCAGGTGTTTGACTACTTCGGCAAAGCCCATAATAGAGGTTTTCCGAATGTGATACAGCAACTCTGCGCCAGCCCCGGCCATATTATCGCCGCCAATGGCTGTGATCTCGATTCCGGGGTTAATTTTTCTAATTGCAGAGACGAGGTTTCCACCGTGAATATCTCCGGAAAGTTCCCCGGCTGAAATGAATATTTTTTTAGATGACATGAAGCTTGTGGACCATGATTTCTTTTATTAGGACAACTATCAGAAAAATACATTGATTTATCAGGGTCGATTTTTCAGCGCGAAACACTTTGTTCCAGGATACCCGCTCTATGGTTTTATCCGGTTGCCAGGCAGTGAGCCGTGGAAACAGACGGGGTACGTTCTTTTTAAATTCCTGATAATCTTCACCAAATAAATCGGCGAGGGTCCTCTCTTCCAGAGAAATGATCATGCCGTATTGAAAAACAAAGTAGATCAATGCAATGAACATCAGGTAGAAAACCCACGGTCCGCCGGCAAATAATGCAAACCCCAGGTAGATGATAACATTACCGAGATACAGCGGATTTCGCACATAGGAAAATATACCGCCGATACATAATTTTCTCGCACCTACTTTTCTGGTGCGGGTCCGACCTCCGGCAACCCGTACCCCCGATATCCTGATAAGTTCGCCGATAGCGGCCAGTACCAAACCGGAGACAACGCCCCATCGCGTCATATCAGACTGAACTATTAACAGGATAACAAAAGGCAGTGGGGTTATACCGCGGTATTTAAAGAAAATATTACGAATGTCCATTATAGCATAGTCTTTAATGCTGATTGGATTTGTTGTTCAATTTTAAGCGCGATTTCCAGCGCCCTTTTCCCGTCTTCGCCGCTGACGGGTGGTGGCGTGCCTGTTTCAATAGCGTGCGTAAATGCCCGCAGCTCTTCAAGCATGGCATTGGATTTATCGGTATCAACCTGCTTGTAAGTAATGACCTTTTTTCGGCCGGAGGCAGTTACCAGCTCGGCAATTGGAATTGATCCTTTCGAAAGTTCGCCGGCGTCCTCTGAAAGAGAATATATTTCAGTCTGATTCTTCAGAAAATCGATTGAAATATAAGCATCTTTCTGGAATATTCTGATTTTACGCATCTGTTTATTCGACACTCTGCTGGCGGTGATATTGGCAACACAGCCATTGGTAAATTTTATCCGGGCATTGGCAATGTCGATGGTTTCGGTAAGAATTGAGGCACCGGCAGCGTCAATCTGCTCGACATCCGATTGAACCAGTGATAGAATGATATCGATATCGTGGATCATAAGATCAAGTATGACCGCTACATCGGTACCGCGCGGATTAAATTGTGATATACGGTGGGATTCGATAAATAGCGGTTTGATAGGATAGTCTTTCAAACCGGACAGTGCCGGATTAAACCGTTCTATATGACCTACCTGGAGTACCAGATTTTTCGCTTTTGCCAGTTCGATGATTTCGTTGGCTTCATCAACGGTTTGCATGAAGGGTTTTTCACAAAAAATGTGAATTCCTTTATGAAGGGCTTTTTTCGCGACATCGTAATGTGAAATTGTCGGTACTACTATCGAAATAGCATCGCAGTTATTTAACAACTGATTCAGTGAGGTGAAAGAGGTCGCCATATATTCTTTCGCAATTTGATCGCTGCGCTTTTGGTCACTATCAAAAAAGCCCACCAGTTCCACATTGTCTAGTGATTGCAGGTTTTTTATGTGCCATTTCCCCAAGTGCCCGGCACCAATTACAGCTATTTTCAGCATAAATACCTCATGTTTGTTACAAAATATAATTCTTGAACCGCAATAATAAAAATGATATCCTTTCCTGTCGATTTCAGTTAGAACATAAAAAAGTGGTTTGCGGTCATTTGGTTGCTCCTATTTCTTTGACATTCCTTGGTAAATTCCGTACTTTTCCCCGGTAGGAAAATTGAAATGAAAAAAATTCGATATTTAAAAAAACCTGACAAAATTATCGCTAATCGCCGAAAAGACGAAAAGAGATTACTGTTTGCCTTCATCGGCGTCATCTGGCTGTTAACAGTTGTTCTAATATATTTTTATCCTAAATCGGCGCCATCGAAAAGTATCGTGTATCTTGAAGGAAAATCTTTTTTAAATAATACGGTGCGAAACTTGCTGGCAAAACAGGGCTTTACCGAAGTTCAGATCGAAAGCGATAACACTCATGGACTTTGCCTGGCATTTGCTGTTCCGCCGGGAATGAGTGACAAAGAAGCGATCGAAATAGTCAAACCCATCATTCAGAGAAAGGGGTGTAGTGTTCGGAGCGTTAATCGGTTTTCTCAAAACCGGGGATTTATGGTGCTGGTAGATTATTACAACCAGTCAATCGGTACAATCACATTCCTGAAAGGTGAGAATATAAATGATTACCTGATTCTGAAAGGTGAATTGAGGAGCAAGCCAAAGTTGGCGGTTATTATAGATGATTTCGGCTATAGTAACAGCGAAGTTATTCGGGGGTTCATGCAGCTAAATACGAAATTAACCATGTCGGTTATCCCCGGACATCGATATTCGCGCTGGACATCGTCCGAGGGCAAAAAATACGGGAAAGAGATTATCATTCATATGCCCATGGAGCCGGAACGTTCAGAATACAGTACGGGCGAGGATCAATATCTTATTAGGCATACAATGCGTTCTTTTGAGATTGAGCAGCGAATTTCCGATGCCATAATGGAGCTGCCGGAAGCGATTGGAATGAACAACCATATGGGATCATTGGTAACTGCCGATAAGGAAGTGATGCAGATGGTGGTCAACAGCCTGAAGAAAAAGGGTCTGTATTTTATCGATAGTTTGACATCACCTCGAAGCGTCGCTTATGAAGTCGCCAAGGTTCAGGGTATACCGTCAGCCTTTCGTTCGGTATTTCTTGATAATATCCGTGATAAGAGCGAAATTCAGGCGCAGTTTGAAAAAGCGATAGAGATTGCCAGGCGGCGTGGTTCGGCAATTGCCATAGGTCATGTTCATTTGGAAACGCTGGAAGTATTAAGGCGATTAATTGAAGCGGGCAGGTTTTCAGGGATTTCTCTTTGTTTTGCCTCGGAAATTGTTTTGTGAAAGGAACAAACTAAAATGCCTTATTTTGAAGTTAATTTTGATCCATTTATAGCGCTGAAAAAAATAACGAACTCTCCGGTATCCAATCCGCTGAACCTGCTGAGCTATGTGGAATCGGTCGGAGCCGCCGGAATCAGTTTTACTTATGGACAGGAAACAGGGCAGATGAACAATGTAACCCTGTTACGCTCTATTACTAATTGCCGTATAAATATCCGGGTTCCGGCTGACATGCAGGTCCTGCAGAAAGCGATTCTTTTACGACCGGACATCGTGACGCTCTGCAATATGGAGAGAGAGGATGCAACCGTTCAGATCCCCTCTAAATTGATCAAGGAACTTGTCAACTCTGTATTAAATATTGAGGGACTGGGTGTTGCCATTCGTTTGAAACCCGATGTAAAGCAGTTAAAGGAAGCCTATCAGATGGGCATCGATGAAATCGAAATTGCTACAAATGAACTTGCCCGTCACCATAAACAGGCGCCTTTTCTGGAATGCCTTGAAAAAATTACACATACTATTCATATAGGTATTAAAAACAACCTGCGCATATCTGTCGGTGGCGAGCTAGATCGACGCCTGATCCGGGCATTGAATGAAGTAATAGATATGGAATTCATATCAGTTGGTAAAGCCTTGTTATCCAGGTCGCTGATGTGGGGTCTTGAAAATACATTAAAAGAATTTAATGAAGTGATTGATATTAGATAATAAGGAGATTGTAGAAATGATTTTGGTTTCGAAACAATATATGGGCGACATTGTTGAAAGTTTTCATATTGGATATGCAGCTGCTGTAGATGAAAAGGGTGAAATCATTTTTTCAGCAGGGAAGCCGGAATATCCCATATTTATTCGTTCAGCTGCAAATCCGTTCCAGGCGGTTGCACTGATAGAATCCGGCGCAGTTGATAAATTCAACCTGACGGATGAAGAAATTGCTATCGCTTGTGCCAGCCACAACGGGGAGGTGTTTCACACGGAAACTGTCGCCGGCTTGCTTAGAAAGATCAATATGAACATAGATGATCTGTCATGTGGAATTCATCCCCCATATGACCGTACCAGTTATGAACAGCTGATTCTTCAGGGACGCCGTTTAACAGCACTCCATAATAATTGTTCCGGTAAACATGCCGCCATGCTGGCGATGTCGAAAGCCATGGATGTGGTTTCCGGTAATTATACCGATGTTGAACACCCTGTCCAACAAAGGATCTTTGAAAAGATCAAATACTATGCGGAAAAAGATAAAATTCCGGTAGAAGTAGATATTTGTAACACGCCTACATTCTTCCTGCCGTTGTTTAATCTTGCACTGATGTATCGGAAATTAGCAGAGGGCGCCGATGAATACCTGCAGAAAATCTTTCATGTGATGAGCCTGCATCCCGGACATATTGCCGGCAAAGGGCGCTTTGACACGAATTTTATCACGGCGCTTCATGGTAAAGGAATATCAAAAGTCGGTTCCGAAGGCGTCAGAGGCATTGGTATTCGAACAGATTCCGGGCATGTCGGGATTGCCATCAAGGTTTTAAGCGGTAGCAAGAGAGCGGCGGATTCCATGTCCGTAGCGGTGCTGAAACACCTGAGAATTTTGGATGAAGAAGTATTTACCAAGCTGGATAAGTATTATTGCCCGACATTAAAAAGCCATTCCGACAAAGATATTGGGCGTATCGAGACAGAAATCATCGTCAACGAAGATAAGTAGTACAAAATTCTTCAAATACTCTTTTATTTTTCCCCGGTTGGGGAAGCAGCTATGATGATAAAAACTATTTTTTTTGATCTCGGAAATGTTTTGATTCATGTTGATAAAGAACGGGCTCTTCGGGAAATCGCCAAACTGCCCGGACTCAATCTGAATACCGTTAAGCAGATTGCCGAATCGAATCTGGAGAAAGAATTTGAAAAAGGTTATTTTAGCGCCGGTGAGTATATAGATAAATTGCGGTGTGAGTACGGGATACTGACCGATGTTACGCTGGATCATCTGATAGACATCTGGCAGCAACCCTTTGAAATCATACCTGAGGTTTGGGAACTTATCCCGGTTCTAAAAAAACAGGCGCGACTTGTACTGTTGTCCAACACGAACGACCTTCATATAAGGGCTGTAAGAAAAAAATATTCAATATTGGACGAATTGGACAATCTTGTACTTTCTTACGAGGTAGGATCCCGTAAACCGGAAGAGCAGATATACCGCGAAGCACTTAAAATTGAGGACAGTTTGCCGGAAGAGAGTATTTTTATTGATGATCTTTACGAAAATGTTGTTGCTGCTCAACTGATCGGTATCCGTTCTCATCAATTCGAGCACGTGGAGGGCTTAAGGATATTTCTGCAAGAATCGGGATTTTCTTTGATATAACGTTTCTATAATCGATATATTGAATTGGATTGCATATTTTTACAGTTTGTAATAATTTGAAGCCAGTGAAAACACAAATGAAGAAACCGGACGATTTACAACAACTTATTCTGCATATCTCAACGGATTTTATTAATCTGGTTCCCGGTGAAGTGGATAAGAAAATCAATGAAGCCCTGAAACAGATTGGAGAGTTTACGGGATCGGACCGCAGTTATGTTTTTCTGTTGAACCGAAGTCTGGATACAATGACCAATACCCATGAATGGTGTGCTGCCGGGATAGAACCTCATATTGCGAGCCTGAAGAGTTTAAAGCTTGATGAACGGCAATGGTTTCAGGAAAATTTATTTAAGAAAGAGATTATTGAGATTGACGATATTCACTCGCTACCCGATTGGGCAACGCTTGAGAAAGAAGAATTTCAAGCACAGGATATTCAGTCTCTCGTTATTGCACCGATGGTCTATAGTAAAGATACTATCGGATTTTTAGGCTTTGATTCTGTTCGCAAACACCGACGCTGGACAGCCGATGAAATATCATTATTGAAAATCGCGGCGGATATTTTTACCAATACCATAATCCACCGGTCTTTAGTAAATAAATTACACGATTCTGAAGAGCAATATCGCTTGCTTGTAGAAAATTTAAATGATGGTATTGTTATCAGCCAGAATGATAAATTCATTTTTATCAACAAGCAATTTGCCGGGATGCTGGGATATAACTATGACGAATTGATCATGGCGGACTACCGGAAAGTGTACACCAAAAAGGGGCTGGAGATTCTATGGGATCGTCAACGACGCCGTCGGAACGGGGAACGGGTACCTTCTCGCTATATAACCATTTTCAAAAAGAAAAACGGTGCTGAAATATCTGTCGAAGCAAATGTGCGCATCATCGATTACAAGGGGGCGCCAGCCACATTTGCTATTATCAGTGATATTTCAGAGCGTAAAAAGATTGAAATGTACCAGCGGAAGCTGGAACTCGAGCTGCTCAAACGGCAGAAAGTGTCAAACCTGGGATTGATTGCCGGTGGTATTGTCCACAATATCCGAAATATTTTAGCAGTCATTACCGGCAGGGCGCAGATGCTGAAGCAGAAAATGCCGGATCTCAAGGAACCGGACACCATCATTTCAAATGCCAATAAAATTGTAAAGATTGCCGATAATTTACTTAAGAAAGCCAAAAAGGAGCAGGAACAGAAAGCCGTTGAAATTGATCTGAATGATCTGATTAAATCCGAAATTATGTTTTGGGAATCGAACTTATATGAAAAGAGTCAGATCGACATTGAATTTGACCTTCAACGTGATTTGCCTCCGGTTAAGGGGCTTTATAGTGATTTTTCCCACGGAATTTCAACTGTGATCGAATTTTCAATTAACTCAATGGCTGAATCGGCAGAAAAAAGGCTGGGAATTAAGACGGCGGCGGAAGGGAACTATATTGAGTTGGTGATCTCGTATACCGGAAAAGAGTTTTTAAACGGAGAATTGCAGCAGATGTTTACACCCTTTTATTCATTGGAAAAATTTACCGGTAAAAACCGAATAGACCGTGAAAGCCTCCATGCAGCTAATCTTTATAACGCATATTTACTGCTTGATCGTTACAATGTGAAAATTCGTGTTGAAAATAAACCGGGTAAACGCACCAGCTTTTATTTGAAAATACCTATTAATAGATGATTTTATTGTTTTATTTCTCTTCATTTTCATATATAAGCCGATATGTACTAAAAAAGGGCATTCACTATGGATAGTTACGGCTGGATCTCGATTCTACCGCCGCTGTTAGCAATTATTCTGGCAATTAAAACCAAACAAGTGTATCCGTCATTATTTCTCGGAATCTGGCTTGGCTGGACGGCGGTTAATGGCTGGAACCCGTTGCTGGGATTGCGTGATACGCTGGAGGCAACAGTCAATACATTCAAAGACTCGGGGAATACCAAGGTTATTGTTTTCAGTATGATGGTGGGTGCCCTGATTATTTTAATGCAGCATTCCGGGGGCGTTCAGGGATTCATTCGCTGGATCAGCGAAAGAGGGTTGGTCAAAAATCGCCGGAGCGCCGGCATAATGTTATGGCTTATCGGCATACTGATATTTATTGAAAGCAATATGATCAATCTGGTGATAGGATCTATCGGGAGACCGTTGTTTGATAAGTTTAAAGCCCCCCGGGAGAAATTGGCGTATCTGGCGCATTCAACTTCAGCTCCGGTCTGTGTCATGATTCCATTCAATGGATGGGGCGCGGTCCTGACCGGTCTCCTGGTTGCTCAGCAGGTAGAAAATCCATTTTTTACGGTGCTGAAAGCGGTTCCAACAAATTTCTATGCGATTTTTACCATTCTGCTTGTATTGTTTATTATTTTAACGGGAAAAGACTATGGACCCATGGCGAAAGCCGAAAAGCGAGCCCGTGAAACCGGAAAACTGATCAGGGACGGCGCTCAGTTGTTGGTTTCGGAAGAGACTATCGCCATGCCGGCCAAAGAAGGTGTAAAACCACGACCGATCAATATGATTTTGCCGTTGGTGGCGATGGTGCTGACCGTTCCGCTTGGATTGTTTATCACCGGTGACGGGAATGTTGCCCATGGTTCCGGTTCCACGGCTGTTTTCTGGGCGGTAATTATGGGCATTTTCGTTGGTGCAGTCCTTTATAAAATACAGGGGATCTTTTCATTAAAAGAGATTCTTGATCTGGTTATGAAAGGTATGGGTGGCTTAATTCCCATGGGATTATTGATGGTTTTTGCTTTTACATTGGGAGCGACTTGTAAAACCATAGGGACGGGACCCTATGTGGCAAACCTGGCCTCTGCCACCGTCCATCCGGCACTGATAATTCCTTTAATATTTTTGATTGCCTGTTTCATTTCCTTCGCCACCGGAACGTCCTGGGGAACTTTTGCGATCATGATACCGATTGCAGTACCGCTGGCATTGAATATGGGATTGAATCTTCCTTTGATGGTCAGTGCAGTAATGGGCGGCGGTGTTTTTGGTGATCATTGTTCGCCGATTTCCGATACGACCATGATTGCTTCCATGGCAACCGCCTGTGATCATATCGATCATGTCAGCACTCAACTTCCCTATGCCCTGTCTTCAGCGGGACTGGCACTGGTGATTTATCTGGTGCTGGGATTTATTGGATAAAATTGTGCAGAAAATTGAAGCTATAATATTTGATTTTGACGGGGTTGTGATAGATTCAGAGCCACTGTATGAAGTGGCTGAAAAGCGATTATTTGCAGAATACGATGTGACCGTTCCCGATGAGGACTGGAAGATATTCAGAGGCACTTCGGAAAAGGGGTTTTATCAGCTGATCCGGGACCGATATAATATTGATGCTCCGATTGATGAACTTCACCGCAAAGGACGAAACTTTTTGCTGGAAGCTTTTGCCGGGGGACTGCATTATTTCCCCGGTTTCGAAGCCTTTTTGGGGAAAATAAAAGACCGGTGTAAAACCGGGCTGGTTACGGCAACATCCGGTGAGATTCTGGATTGGATATTCCGCAACACTCCCATCCGCAATCCTTTTTCCAATGTGATTACAGCGGAAGATGTGGATAATTCCAAACCTCATCCCGAACCTTTCCAAAAGATCTGCCGGATGATGAACGTCTCTCCGGAAAATACAATTGTAATTGAAGACTCTATAAATGGTATCCGGTCGGCTCTTGCTGCTGGTGCGATTACGATCGGATTTCTCAGCAGTTTTACAGCAAAGGATCTGGCGGCAGCCCATTTTACAGCCCGGAACTATGGAGAGATTGAAAATCTGGTGTTTTCAATTATTGAACAAAGCAGAAATGGTAAATAGTTCTTGCATTTTGTGTTGAATAAAAAGATATTACCGACCGTCTGGATGTTATTTTAAAATGTTAATTTTCATAATGATACTTCTGAGAAAAATTTTATCTGATTCTTTTTTTATCCTCTTAAAACCGCCCGGTTTAATTCATAACATATTTCAATTATTTTTGGTTTTGACTATGATGCCCGTATGTATAATGGTCATGAACCGCTAAAAAATAGAAAAGAGTAGCAATGACAAAATCTAAAAAATGGATAAACATGCTGAAGAAAGATCCTGTTCCCACTCTGCTGAACAAAGGTCCATTACCAATTCGATATGCAACGGCACAGCGCTTTTATCCCCAAGATGAGGAGCTGCTGGACTTTCTTGGAACGGAAATACTTAGGTTTAAACCAAGGGAACAGTTGTTAGACACACAGCAACCGGACGGATTCTGGAAAACAGCGAACAAATTTAAAATTGAAGAACGAAATCGAGCTAAATCCTTTCTTTTACAGCTTCAGAAAATGACCCAGTTGTATGATTATGGTTGTACCCGGGATATACAACGGATTCAGAGAGGCATCATTGCATTGTTGAAAACACAGAAGCCGGATGGGAAATTTCCCCTTCTGCTGCATCACCACGGATATGCACTGTGGCTTCTGGCTCAGTATGATCTGATTGGCAATCCTTTTGTGGAAAAAGGGTATCGTTGGCTTACCAAACGGCAACGTTCCGATGGCGGTTGGTTATCACCCTCCATGGTACCATCAGGAGTATCACTTAAAACGACTAAGAGCGGCATATGGACTACGCTTTTTGCCCTTCAGGCATTCAGTGTTCATTCGCGTCTGCGTCATTCAGATGTTTGCCGGAAAGCCGCCAATTTTGTGCTGGATAATTATCTGGAAAAGAGTCATACTACATTATTCCCCGAACAGGATGCCTGGAATTTTCTTTATACCGATTATTCCGACAATGGTCTTTTTCGCGGTGGTACGTTGCGTTTTGTTGAAGCGCTGGCTCCGCTTGCCGATTATCATAGTCACCCTAATTTTAAAAAAGCCGTCAACTGGCTGTTAGATCTACAAATGAGATCCGGGCTGTTGCCAGCAGTGGCAGGTATATCGAAGGAAGGCGATTTTGCCGTAACTCTTCGATTTGTCACAGCTCTTAAGGTGATGGAAAAAGCAGCGTCTTAAGTAAAGTAATATGATCTGAGATTTCTTATATTTATAGGAGTTAGGAATGGATAAAAAAATACAAGATAACGATTTATTAGAACCCGTCGCCGGTGTACCGGAAATATTACCGATTATGGCGCTGCGCAATACGGTTCTGTTTCCTCAGCAGGTAATCCCGATCTATGTGGGCAGAGAGCGATCCCTAAGACTTATTGAAGACCTGCCGGAAACCAAGCGTAGAATCGTGGTGGTGGCTCAAAAAGACGGTTCCGTTGAACTACCCGATAAAGAAGATCTGTACGAGTGGGGAACAATCGCACAAGTATTGAAGATATTTAATATGCCTGATGGCAGCAAAAGCGCCATCGTCCAGGGGATAGAACGTGCCCGGATTCAGTCCTACATTCAACAGGAGCCCTATTTCAAAGGGGCGGTACTGAAAGTGCAGGAAGTATATGAGCCGGGAATAGAGATCGATGCGCTGGTTGCCAATTTACACCAGTTATACAATAAATTGATCAAAGTGGCTCCCTATTTAACCGAGGAGCACACGACGATTTTATCGAATATTCCACATCCCGGTCGTCTGGTTGACCGTGCCATGCATCTTTTGAATGTACCGGTAGGGGAGAAACAGGAAATACTCGAACGTTTGAATGTCAAAGTTCGTCTGGAACGAGCGACGATTATTGTCAGTAAAGAGATCCAGCGGATTGAACTGGGCGAAATGATCCAGTCCGAAGTTCAGGATGAAATCTCCAAAACCCAGCGAGAATATTTTTTGCACGAACAGCTCAAAACCATTAAAAAAGAGTTGGGCGAGGACGAGGGAACCATGGAGATAAAAGAGCTGGGAGAAAAGATCGCCAAGTCCAGAATGACCGATGAAGCCCGGAAAGTTGCCGAAAAGGAACTGGACCGGTTGCAGAAAATCCCACCGGCATCACCGGAATATACGGTGTCCCGCACCTATCTGGACTGGTTGGTGGAATTACCCTGGGCAATCTTTACCGAAGACAATGTGGATGTCAAGGCAGCTAAGGATATCCTAGATGAAGACCACTATGGTCTGGATAAAGTCAAAGACCGCGTGGTGGAATACCTGGCGGTTCGCAAACTCAAAGAGCAGGTCGAAAAAGACAGTGCGGTCAAAGGCCCGATCCTCTGTTTTGTGGGGCCTCCCGGGGTTGGAAAGACATCCATGGGTAAATCTATTGCCCGCGCTATGGGGCGGAAATTTGTGCGTATTTCGCTCGGTGGCGTCCGCGACGAGGCCGAAATCCGCGGTCACCGGCGAACCTATATCGGCGCTCTGCCGGGGCGCATTATTCAAAGCATCCGTAAATCCGGCTCCAGCAACCCGATCTTTATGATGGATGAGATCGATAAGGTCGGCGCTGATTTCAGAGGCGATCCGTCATCGGCATTACTGGAAGTGCTTGACCCCGAACAGAACAGTACTTTCAGCGATCATTATCTGGAAATTAACTATGATCTTTCCAAAGTAATGTTCATTGCCACCGCTAATATGGTGGATACAATTTTACCGGCGCTGCAGGACCGTATGGAGGTGCTGGAATTTTCAGGATATATCGAGGAAGAAAAACTGAATATTGCCAAGACATTTTTGCTTTCGAAACAGATAAAAGAACACGGTCTCACTAAAACGAATGTAGAATTCAAGGACGAGGCGATTCGGAAAATTATTACGCTTTATACCCGCGAAGCCGGTGTGCGAAATCTGGAACGGGAAATTGCCAATATCTGCCGTAAAATAGCCCGGGATGCAGCCGGCAGAAAAAAGAAAAAGAGTTATATCGTTGATGAAAAAATGGTTGCCACCCTGTTGGGACCGCAGAGATATTTCGTTGATATTGCAGAGCGGGCATCGCGACCGGGAGTAGCCATTGGATTGGCATGGACAGCCGTGGGAGGCGACATTCTGTTCATCGAGGCTACCGGTATGAAGGGCTCCGGCAAACTGCAACTGACCGGACAATTAGGTGATATTATGAAAGAGTCGGCAGAAGCGGCGCTTAGTTATATTCGGTCTAATTCCAAAGAATTGGAAATTGATGAAAAAACCTTCAGTGAAACCGATATTCATATTCATGTCCCCGCCGGTGCTATCCCGAAAGATGGACCGTCTGCCGGAGTGACGATCCTGACAGCGGTCTATTCGCTCTTGAAACAGAAGAAAGTCAAAGACATGCTGGCAATGACCGGGGAAGTGACGTTGCGCGGCGCTGTTCTCCCGGTTGGCGGTATCAAAGAAAAAGTACTGGCAGCTCATCGCGCCGGACTGAGACGGGTGATATTGCCGGAACACAACCGCAAAGACCTTGTGGAAATTCCCAAGCAGATTCAAAAGGAAATGAAATTTGAATTTGTCAAAGAAATGTCCGATGTTCTGGAACGGGCTGTGCGGAAATAAGGCATTGATTTTTAATATGAAATCCGTAAATTTTCGGGCTTTTTGAGCGAAGATGTTTTTCGCTTTCCCGAAACCGGGCGCTTAGCTCAGCTGGTTCAGAGCGCCGCCCTTACAAGGCGGATGTCACAGGTTCGAATCCTGTAGCGCCCACATCCTATAACACTTTGATAGTCAGCAATATGTAGCAATGTTGCAACTGGCTAAATAGCATGGTGTACTCTCAGATTATCCAGTATCAGGAATATCTTTTGATAACTCCCCCTTGATTAACCTTTTCAGAAACTTAATCAATACATCAGCATTCATGTTCTTTCTATAGATCATAAGCCGGTTCAACTTGTTTTCGTCCCTGCTTTAAGAGTCGGATTGCTTGATTCCGCAGCAACTCCAGACTCTCCTTTGATAACTTTTTCGCATCTTGTTTTTCCATGTCTGGAATACAACAATTTTTAACCACATATCATACGATTATCTTGTGCCGGTTTAATATCGTATAAGTTGCTGAATCTAAATTGATTTTATGGGCGAACATTTATTATATTGCGACACAGAAGATCTGAATATCGATATCGGAAAGCAAACCAATCAGAACTATCTTTTGAAAAAACCGGATTTTATGGACAAAAAAAATATGTTAAAATCACCTGAGCTGATGCGTCGATTTATTCTTAGTAGTGTATTAGCGCTTGCCGTGAGCGTTGTAGTTCAGGCCGGACCGCCGCGAACGGGCTTTTTTAAGAATATAGATGCCGGCGCAATGGGTGGCTTGTCGATGAGCAGGATGTGGGGCCTAGAAGCGAAAGAGAAACTTTGGAAAACGGGCGGCTGGCTGGGCGCTTATATACTGTTTTCTGTTGCGGATAATTTGTATTTGCGCCCGGAAGTGAATTTCACGATACGGGGCTATCGCTATAGTTATGCCAATGAATCCGATCTCCACAATGATAAAAGCGGTGCCAGTCTCGGTCTCAATTACCTGGATTTTCCGCTGCTGCTGCAATTTGCGGTTCCAATCGATGAGAAGCTGATTCCGGAAATATTTCTGGGACCTGTCGTGAGCCGGAATCTTTCGGCGGTTGCACGGACCAAAGTCGGCGAAACCGTAACGAGTAATGAAGCCGATAATATCCGGAAAATCGATCTGGGCATTGTTGCTGGAGCGCGAATACCTTACCGGGGGCGATTCTACATCAACCTGCGGGGCGGTTTCGGGATACTGTCGGTTATCGACGTAGAACACCCGCCGGAAAAGTATAATCTATGGTTGATCGCGGGTGGTGAATATTGCTTTTAGATACTGTTTTGTCAATTTTGTAAAGTCGGATAAAGTCTTTTTGGTTTAAATTAAGCGCCATAGAAATGATCCGATTAATTCCGAGACTTGACTTAAGACTGCCATATCAAAAAACATAAACCAAACCCCAAACTTTCCCGGCAGGCTTGAGTTAAGTCGGATCACTATCGCCTTTAACTCAAGTCGTCTCAAGCATTCACGCTTATAAAATAAATCCATCTGACGCCGCCTTAAGTCAAGGGCTACTGTCACTTTGTACTTCTTCAAAGTCACTATACTTTCGGTTAATAAAAATACTAAATTCTATATGTCATTACAAGTGAGACATAGATAAATTTCAGTTTTTGAAGTGAACTCTTTAATTTATTTTGTAAATTAAACAACAGTTAATTAACAAAGGAAACGCATGAAAATAAGAAATCGATTGAACCTCGCAATGATTGAATTGTTGGTGGTTCTATCTCTGCTCACAATTATCCCCCTCTACACAATTGTCAAGAATAGTCTTAAGAAGGAAATATCTTTACATTTAATATCTGTAGCGCAGTCGAGAACGGATCATATTTACACGCATTTAGATGATTTCAAGGAAACAGCACAGCTGTTAGCGAGTGGAATTCCTTTTAGATCTATAGTTGCCCCGGGTAAAGACTATGATCAACGCCATGCTCTTGATATGGTTAATAAAAGAATAAACAGTGTAATAGAAACCAACTCGCACGTTTCCCGGGTCAGGGTTTTAAATAAGGACGGTGGAGTAGTTGCCTCGAGCCATACCGACCATGGCGAGAATCCGGCTCATGACGAATGCTTTCTAAAGGCAAAGGAGAGAGTTTATTTTGGAAAACTTCATCTTTCTCAATATACGGGAGAATATGTTATTACCGTAGCAGCGCCGATTTTTGTAAATGCTGATTTCTCCGGGGTCATTTTAGTAAATTTTGATTGGGAAGGCCTGTATCATATCACCGCGGAAAGGACCGGTCTTGGAAAAAGCGGAGAAATATATCTCGTAAATAAGGACGGTTTTATATTAACCCCGGTGCGGTTTAAAGAAGAAGCAATTTTAAAACAGAAGGTCGCTAAAGAAGTTCTCAAAGACTATTATGAAGCGCAAGACAACCATGCAATGACACACAAGCATACAGTATCGGAATACCGGGATTATCGCGGCGTCAAGGTCCTGGGATTTTCTGTCTGCATACCCGAGATGCACTGGCTCTTACTAGCGGAAATTGATAAAAGTGAGGCTTTGGCGCCATTAGCAAAGATTAAGATCCTCTTCGGGTTGACTGCAATTATAGGTATCGCGCTGGTATGGTTATTTGGCAGTAGAATTTCAAAGAATATCACCGCTCCTATAAGCAAACTTCAAAAAGGTGTTGATATAATCGGCGCCGGCAAACTGGATTATAGGGTCGGCATCAGTGCTAAGGACGAGATCGGGCAGCTCTCCGGAGCTTTTGATAAAATGACCGCTGATTTGAAAAAGAGCGTCGTCTCTATTAATGAATTAAATAAAGAGATCGGCGAACGCAAGCGGATTGAGCAGGAACGCGAAAAACTGATCAGCGAACTCACGGAAGCGCTTAATAAAGTTAAACAGCTAAACGGCATGTTGCCAATCTGCGCTAACTGCAAAAAGATTCGAAATGATGATGGCTACTGGCAGCAGGTCGAAGCTTACATTAGTGAAAATGCCGATGTAGAATTTAGCCATGGTATTTGTCCCGACTGTGTAAAAGAGCTATATCCGGAGTACTATGACTCTGTAATGAAAGGAATAAAAAATGATGGTAAATCGTAAATCGGTAGATTTTTAGATTGTAGATTGTAGATTTTAGATTGCAGATTGCGGAGGAGCGGAGGGAAAAAATTACGGCATTGTGTGAAATATTTTTGACTTGTTAATTATTACCAGTATATTATAAATTATTCTGTCCTGTTTATATCTTGATATTCCCGGGGAACTCGATTATTTTGTAGAAAAATTTAGGTTGATGTTATGGATAAAAATATTCGAAAACCGGTAGTAGCCGGGACATTTTATGCCGGTTTGCCGCAAACGCTGGATCGTGAAGTGACAACCTACCTGAAAAATGTGCCGGATTCAGTTTTTCAACCGAGCCGTCTTTTTTGCATTATTTCTCCCCACGCCGGATATTCCTACTCCGCACCAACCGCAGCTTACGGTTACCGGTTGATGTATAAATTTCCGGTCAGGACGGTAATTGTTATAGCACCCAGCCACAGCGATTATTTTCAAGGCGTTTCAATTTTCGATGGCGAAGGTTATGAAACTCCTCTTGTGTCTTGTCAATTGTGTAAAGTCGGATAAAGTCTTTTTAGTTTAATTTGAGCGCCATAGAAATAATCAGATTAATTCCGAGACTTGACTTAAGACTGCCATATCAAAGAACATAAACCGATCCCCAAACTTCCCCGGCAGGCTTTAGTTAAGTCGGATCACTATCGCCCTTAACTCAAGTCGTCTCAAGCATTCACGCTGATAAATTAAATCCATCAAACGCCGCCTTAAGTCAAGGGCTACTGTCACTTTGTACTTCTTTAAAGTCACTATACTTTCGGTTAAAAAAATTACTAAATTCTACATGTCATTACAAGTGTGACATTGCACTAGAAAGGAATAGAATATGAAGAAATTATTAATCTGTCTTTTAACAGCAGGAATATTTTGTACTTTAATCAATGCAGATAAACGGATAAATTAGAAATATTTTTACACCGACATAGCAGATGATGTTGGGAACAAATACTTGTATTGACTTAATGCAGATTACCTCATGAAGTTGACTATTTTGGAAGGTCACAGCTTCCTTTTTCTAGTTGTTTATGACAATAATGATAAAATTTATTAATTTTTATCTCCAGCATTTATTTTTTATTCATTGTTGCCTGCACAAGTTTTTCAATCGAATCAACCACAATTAATTCAACCTGTCCGCATGGTTTTTTGGCGTTTTCAATTACCCTTAAACTTCTTTTCTGCCAGCGTTTCGAGGTGTTTTTATTCTTATAAATATATTCTACCGCTTCAAGTCCAGTCGCCGATATTGCCGCAAGGTCTTCCGACATCGTCACAATCTCTATCAGTATTGGCGAGCGTTGGATAATTTCCAGCAGATTTTCATGGTTTCCGAACCATAATTCAAGCCAATATTTTATTTCTTTCGCCCGGGATTTTTGCGGGTTTTCAATAAAATCATCGACCATTTTACTGAAATTACGCGCCGTCATCGATTCCGGTCTTGCCGCATCGACAACCCTGGTTAATGGTGAATAGGAAGTATATGTCACCCCCTGATGATGCCGTTGATAAAATTTGACCTGCTGTACAAGATCAACAAATGTTTTTAAAGCTGCAATGTCCTGATCATTCGTCAGCCTTCGGAGCATCATCTCATAATTTTTAATATGATTTAATCCCAATTCTTCAAGCCGGAAACTTATATTTTGCAAGCGCCGGTACATATCTTCAATGTCCCGGATACTCTGAGATGACCAGAGGCGTTCCGCAATAGCAGCTGTCCGCGGCCAGATGCGTGAATCGACGGTTTCATACGTGACCAGTTCGCCCCAGCTGGTGGCTTCGCCGCCGAGAATTCTCTTTTGCTCTTCTTCGGTGAGAAGAGTGTTTTCCGGAATTGGATCATTCAGATAATGATATTCGGCAGGCTGAATCAGATCGATGTAATATCCGTTTGATAAAATGCCCATATAGCCCTGTTGCGCGGATTTGATCAGTGATTCCTGTCCCCGCCAGGAATGGATCACAATATTTGTGGGCAACGCAGGTTGAAATATTTCATCCCAGCCGATCATTTTTTTATTGTATTTAGTTAGAATCTGCAGAATGCGTTTATTAAAGTATGCCTGTAAGGCGTGGTTGTCGGGAATGTTGTTATCTAGCATAAATTGCTGGATCTGTTCGTTGGCATTCCAGTGCTTTCCGTTATTTTCATCGCCGCCGATATGGAGATAATCATCGGGAAACAACGTTGCCATTTCACCGAAGAATTTATCCAGGAATTCATAGGTAAATTCATTGGCTGAATTCATGGCTGGGTCTTTAATGCCCCATCCGCGCTCGATTGTGTATGGTCCCGGAGCGCTTCCCAATTCCGGATAACCAACCAACCAGCTGGTCGAGTGAGCCGGTACATCGAACTCGGGAATGACCCGTATTCCACGGTCGGCGGCATAGGCAATAATTTCCTTAATTTGTTCCTGAGTATAATAAAAACCGTCGGATCCCATCTCATGGAGTCTGGGCCAGCTTTTGCACTCAACCCGAAATCCCTGATCGTCAGCAAGATGCCAGTGAAACACATTCATTTTTACGGCAGCCATACCGTCAAGATTGCGCTTTATTACTTCGACAGGTAAAAAATGACGACTGACGTCGATCAAGAGACCGCGCCACGGAAATCGCGGGGCGTCATTAATGGTAAGGGTTGGGAAATAGTATCCGTCCTTATCAACGGATAATAGTTGTAAAAATGTTTCCAATCCACATAAAGCACCAATATCTGTTTCAGCCTTTAATTGCACTTGCTTACCTGTAATAGTGAGTTGATAAGACTCGTCTTCGAACAGTTTTATTTCTCCGGTACGCGATACGGTGATAACCATCTGTGATTCGGAGGGATCGGAATTTGTGGTTATAAAATCCTGAGGCAGGAAGAATCCGGTTCGTCCTGCCAGACGGCGTAACATCCGTGTTGCGGCTTTATATAAGCGGGAGTTTGTTTTCCCTTCTACTGAAAGACAGAATGAATCATCCGGTCTGAACTTGCCGCCATTCAGGGTGATTTCCCGGGGAACCGGCATCAAATTCAATGTATTCTCGGATGACGCCTGGATCGAATGATAAATCATTACGTTAAAAATACAAATTATTATAATACGGATGGTACTTTTTTTCATCAATGATCCTTTTTTTTAAAACTTTTAAAACATACGATCCCATGGCGGTAGTATAACCGGTTTCTGTTTCAGAACATCCAATACATTCTGAGGCAGGAAATGTTTGAGAATCACCAGACGGAACATATATTTGTCAAACCATTCATCGGTCATGGTTAAATAACCATTATTTCCGGCATCTGGTCCCCAGCTGTTTTCCAGCAGCCATTTGGTAACTTTTCCATCGTCAGTTGTGTCGATTCCGACCAGAGACATTCCATGAGTTGAACCGCTCTCATAGCTTAAGATTCGCTCTTTTTTAGTCATGTTAAATGATACGCCATAAACGGATTCGTAATCGTACAGATCAACCGCTAATAATCCCGTGTTACGATCCAGGTGCTTGCCGACATCACAGGAAAAATACATCGGTTCGTCGGCGAGAATAGATTGTTTGGCAAATATTTTTATTTCTTTAGCCGGTAAATTGATAAAGGTCCAGTTCTGGCTGTCCCAGCGGTTGCGGTCGTATTCAATTTCATAGAGTTTGAAATATTCACGGGATGGATCATCCATCAGCATCACGTAATCGCATAACGGAGTCTCGACAACTTCGTTATAAAATTCCAGGGGTGTATAGGTTTTACCTATAATAAGACTGTCATTGGCGTCGAAGTAGCGCCAGGTGAATTCCGTGGTCGGAGTTCCCAGGGATATTATCAAAATACGGTAAATATCGGATACCATATCAAGTTTCTTTTTTCGTATATATTTTTCGCTTTTGCCATGGGCGTGCCACTCGCGGAATTGCATTCCCTGTGATCGGATTTTCCGGCGAATGAGCCGCCGCATCATCGATGTGTTTTCGCTGTTATAGGATTCGGGCATAACATCTTTGGGAACCAGCCCGTATTTTTCTACAAGACTTGGCATCATATTCCATACACCGCCATCACCGACGGGGTGTTTAAACAACCACTGTACTTCCCTGTCATCAATATCCTTGTCACGGGTGCGAATCACGGCTTCTAAAAAGAGGTTCGATTTTTCCAGCTGATCCCAGAAGAAAAGATAATTCTGAGAGAATTCGAATTCTTTTAAATTGTATTTTTCAACGACTTTCGGACGAATTACGTTCAGAGCGGTGAATAGCCAGCACCTGCCGGAAGATTTCTGATCAGTGATTGGTGAAACGGGGATTTTATAAGCAAAGTGATGATCGATTTCAGTTATTACACTGCGATTCAGGGCGAGCTGCTTGATGTCATTGTTGGAAACTGCATTTTGCATTGCCCTGGTATAGGAATCCATTTGGACGGATGATCGAATTTTCTCCAGCATTTCGTCGGATATAGATCCTGATTGTGCCTGACACAATGTGACAATCAACAGGGTGACAGGGAAAAGACGGATACTCTGTTTGATGCTGATATTCATTGATTCTACCTCATTTAATTTTTAGTTAATTTTTCCCAGAGCCGGCGGCTGGCTTTCTGACTTTCGCTGATAATGATTTCTTCGTCCAGCGTCAGAAATGTATGGTTGTTGTAAATAAATCTTCCCTTCGTCATCACCATTTGTGCCGGTATATTCTGCATTTCGAAAAGAAGATGTTGCAGATAATTATCGGTTTGAAATGGCGTTATGGGAATATAATCAAAAACGACGATATCAGCGTTGGCGCCTTTTTCTAATATACCGGGCTTTCCCTTGAAATAACGTCCGGCGAAATCACTGTTTGTTTGGAGCTGCGTTTCGAGAAATGATAATATGCGGATATTTTCTATGCCTGATTGGCGATAGTGGTTGTACTCAAACCTAAGTGATTCCAGAATGTTTGAACTATAGCCTGATGTACCAATTCCTATTTCAAGCTTTTCGGAAGCAGGCAATGGGATAGAGCCTATCGGATAATGGATATTCGAATTTGGGGTCTGTACGATAACAGCGTTGTATTTAATGATTTGATCGATTTCGTCCTGGTTCAACCTGGCGCCGCCAACCAATAGAGACTTCGAGTTGATTAAATCGTAAGCCTGGAGCCGGTCCACGGGTCCTTTATAGTTGAAACCCTTACAATAGTGAATATCGTGTTCTGATCCAATATGAATGTGAATGCCTGTGTCAGCATTCATTTTACCGGAAAGTAACGCCAGGGCTTTTTCTGAAAGACTGCTGATTGCCTGTATTCCGATCATGCCGCGCAGACAGGCATCCTGTTTGTGATTTTCGATGAAATTCAGGTTTTCCTCAACGGAACGAATAAAGATGTCTTCTCCGTTTCGCTCTGATATTTCATAACTGAGGACGGCTTCAATTTCCGCACGCTTTATTACGGAGGCAATTTTTTCCAGGATACCGCTTACAAAAACAGGGGATGAATGCAGATCGAAAATGGTGGTCACGCCCGCCCGGATGGAGTTTAGAACACCGACC
>Ga0265594_1000610_pt1 | contig 29140 bp, 23 predicted proteins | sample saktaG_11_FD_190147 | JGI IMG/M metagenome (GOLD analysis project Ga0265594, IMG submission 190147) | Saline water microbial communities from Sakinaw Lake, British Columbia, Canada - sak_2011_5_24_80m | ecosystem: Environmental > Aquatic > Non-marine Saline and Alkaline > Saline ... | reverse complement strand
TGTCATCAGTATGAGGGGCAGGATGTGCCCTGATGTATTGAAGAACTTCTGAAATTTGTGAAATGATAAGATATCCCTCACGTGTTCTGTGTGTTCCCGGGATGAGACACTCATCACTTCTGTTTGTCCCGGGCTGATACCTTTCGTGGCTAGTAATATGCATGGAACTTGTTCCGTCTACCCAGAGTGCGACGTTACAAGGTTTTGTCCTGACGATGATAATATTGTCAGTAATCCGAAAGGGACGGTCTGTCAGTCCAAAAAGACTTCTGATTGAGAATAATAAAATTTCTTCTCCATGATAATTGATGATTCCAATCTCTCCCTGTTTTGCATCAGGAGTTTGCATTGGCTGAACCATCCTGAAGGCATAGATTACATCATGAAGAGGGATTGCCCCACCCATTCCCTCAACAGAAAAGAATAAGTATTGATTTATAAGTCATTCACTACTGGTATTGGTTGGATCTTTATACAGATAAATAATAAGTTTCACTTCTGGCATTATCTGATGCAATCGTTTTTTATATTTCTTATTTTCGCGCATATGGGCAGGATGACTGCTGATAGCAGATATATCTAATAGTCCTGGATTAGGGTCCCTGTTTATGAGTACTGTCTGAATTATATACAAACATAACACTGCAAAACTCATGTTATCGTAGGTGATTGCATCGATATAGTGCTCAAAAACCATTGCCTGGAAACGATCTATATGAACCTTGTTAATGTATCTATTTGTTTTTATATGTCTGCAAATAGATTGATTTATGCAATTTGTAAAAATTATAATTTAATTTATCTGTGCTATATATAGTTTGGTTATTTGGACCCTAAATTTTATCTTTTTATATGGTTATCAGAACCACTATAGGTGTTCAGTTTAGTTCGATCATAATGAGCTAAAATCCTGAATGAGGGATAAATATGGTAAGGTTGATTGTATCAGGTCTTCGGACATATGGAAAAAAAGATACAGTCTATGCTGAGATTACCAGATATATCTCAGAAATTGGTTCTGTTAAGGAAATTGTTACCGGTGGTTCATCTGTTGTTGAAGAAATTGCACAACAATATGCAGATGAAAATGGCATTAAACAGAAAGAAATTGCTCCGGATTGGCAGAGCCACCTTAATGCTGGTTTAATTCGTGACACCCGACTGGCAGAGTATGGAACTCACCTCCTTGTCCTGTCTAATGGAGTATCCAAAGGATCCAACAACCTGATTGACGAAGCCAAACAGAAAAGCCTCACCATAAAAATTGTTGAAATCCCTGATGCGCTGGAAGCAGAGGTACAGTATTTCCCAATGTATTCAACAAAAGGAGTTGGTATTTAATTTATTAGAGTCAAAAATTTTTCAATCCACTATGGAATGTGTAACTGGGGTTCCTGTAACCATTATTTCTTACCACTTATATTGCGAGTGCCAAAGAAATAATTATATATACAATATTTAAGTAACCAGAGGGTTACTTACATTTTTTTTCGTTTAAGATATATTTTCAGAAATTCATTATTGATTTTGTCCTGACATTCACCATTAGCAATTTAGCACCCTTTCTGGTCAGAGAATAATTTCTCATTATTTGAATTACCTGATACATTTTATCTTTATCCAGTCCCTTACCTGTTATGTATTGGATAAGAAAGTACCGTCCACAGATATAACTGAGCATGTATGTGGGTTACTTGAGTCTCCCATGGAGGCTTTAAAACATACTGTATGAGTGGTGCCACATAATTCATGTGGGGGATTATGTACGTAACAAATCTTCTGTGTCTATTTATTCGGAGTTACGCACTTGAAAACCTGGATTAAAGGTTTGGATATTTAATTAGGCTGATATTTTCGGAAATCAGTCTTATTAATGTATCAATATCTCTTTTTGCATAACTGCTATTTTTTATACGAATCTATAAAACTGCTATGTCGGCTCTGTCTGAAAAACGAGTGATATTATACCATTATGTTCAGGCAGGAATGAATTACATGACATTCTGATTCTCATATTGACAAAGATCTATATTACTTTAGAATTCCAACCGCAGAGGCACGCAGAGGGGGGAACCCAGGTGTCAGATACTCTGCGAACTTCTGCGTCCTCTGCGGTTATATAATTTCAATCATCAAACAAATGTCGTTTTAACTGGAAATCTCGATGTAAAGAGAGAAAACATCATTTGCAATAAGTCACTTGAAAAATCAACAGAGCCATGTCGCCTCCATCACAGAGACTATTCGAAAATGGCAAATCATTCGTTTTGAAACTTACGTTTGACGTTCATATGCAAATTAATACTCATAAAAGTTTTCTTTTGAGAGGCTTTTTTAGAAACCCGAAGATATTGGACAGTCTCCTGGGATTATTTTAGAGCGAATTGCTAAAATTATTGTTCATTAACCTGATAATTACCAGATGGGTTCTAAAATTAAAATTTTTTATATATGTGTTGTATTGGGACTCCGAATTTCATCTCTTTATATAATTATCAGAACAAGTGTATGTGTTCAATTTAGTTCGGTAAAAATGAGCTAAAATCCTGAACGAGGGATAAAAATGGTAAAGTTGATTGTATCAGGTCTTCGGACATATGGAAAAAAAGACACAGTCTGTGCTGAGATTACCAATTATATCTCAGAAATAGGATCTGTTAAGGAAATTGTTACCGGCGGTTCATCTGGTGTAGAACAAATTGCACAACAATATGCAGATGAAAATGACATTAAACAGAAAGAAATTGTTCCGGATTGGCAGAGTTATATTAATGCTGCCGGTTTAATTCGTGACACCCAATTGGCAGAGTATGGAACTCACCTCCTAGTTCTGTCTAATGGAGTGTCCAAAGGATCCAACAACCTGATTGAGGAAGCTAAAAAGAGAAACCTCACTATAAAAATTGTTAAGATCCCCGATGCGCTGGAAACAGAGGTACAGTATTTCCCAATGTATTCAGCAAATGGAGTTGGTATTTAATTTATTAGAGTCAAAAAATTTTTCAATCCACTATGGAATGTGTAACTGGGGTTCCTGTAACCATTATTTCTTTTCACTTATATTGTGAGTGTCAATGAAGTAATTATATATAATATATAAGTGACCATAGGTCGCTTACATCTTTTTGTCGTTTAGAATATAGTTTCAGATATTCATTATTGATTTTGTCCTTCCATTCACCTTTAGCAAGTTAGCACCCTTTGCTGTCAGAGAATAATTTCTCATTATTTGAATTACCTGATACATTTTATCTTTATCCGGTCCCGTACCTGTTATGTATTGGATAAGAAAGTATCGTCCCCAAATATATCTGAACGTGTATGGGTCACTTGAGTGTCCCATGGAAGCTTCACAACATACTATGAGTGGTGCCATAATTCACGTTGGGGATTATGTACGTCACAAATCCTCTGTGTATATTTATTAGGAGTTACGCATTTGAAAACCTGGATTAAAGGTTTGGATATTTATTTAGGCTAATATTTTTGGAAATAGGTCATATTCAATGTATCAATATCTCGTAATTGCATAACTCCCGTTTCTGATATCAATCTATGAAACTGCTCAGTCGCTTATGACTAAAACCTTTTTTATTTGGGCGCGAATTCCAAAAATTACTGTTCATTAACCTGATAATTACCAGATGGATGGCTCTGTCTGAAAAAGAAGTGATACTATATCATCATGTCAGGCAGGATGTAATTAACCGACATTTTTACTTTCATATTGAAAATTTACTATATCACTTTAGAATTCCACTCGTAGAGGCACGCAGAGGACGCAGAGAGGGAACCCAGGTTTCAGATTGCAAACCAGATACCCCCCGGAAGTTACATCAGTTTCTATTAGATGAATGGTATTGAAGGTTTAAACAGTCTCTCTGCGTCCTCTGCGTCCTCTGCAGTTAATCAATTAAATTATCAAACAAATGTCGTTTCAACTGGAAAGATTTATGTAAGGAGTGAAAACACGATTGCACTATCACTTGAAAAATCTACAGAGCCGATGGATTCTGAAATTAAATTATTTTTTATATATGTGCTGTATTGGGACTCCAAATTTCATCTTTTTATATATTCATCAGAACAAGTGTATGTGTTCAATTTAGTTCGGTTAAAATGAGCTAAAATCCTGAACAGGAGTAAATATGACAAAATTGATTGTATCAGGTCTTCGGACTTATGGAAAAAAAGACATAGTCTGTGCTGAGATTACCAAATATATATCAGAAATTGGATCTGTTAAGGAAATTGTTACCGGTGGTTCATCTGGTGTTGAACAAATTGCACAACAATATGCAGATGAAAATGGCATTAAACAGAAAGAAATTGCTCCGGATTGGCAGAGTCACCTTAATGCTGCGGGTTTAATTCGTGACACCCTATTGGCAGAGTATGGAACTCACCTCCTTGTTCTGTCTAATGGGGTATCCAAGGGATCCAACAACCTGATTGAGGAAGCAAAACAGAAAAACCTCACCATAAAAATTGTTGAAATCCCTGATTCGCTGGAAACAGAGGTACAGTATTTCCCAATGTATTCAGCAAATGGAGTTGGCATTTAATTTATCAGTGTCAAAAAATTATCAATTCACTATGGATTGTGTAACTGGGACTCCTGTAACCATTATTTCTTTTCACTTACATTGTTAGTGTATAGGAAATAATAATATTATATATATAAATTAGTGACCAGAGGTCACTTACATTTTTTTAAGATTTTATTAATAATTAATTATTGAGTTATAGTAGCACTTAATCGTTAGAAGTTTGTATAGATATATACCAGTTTCGTAACATCATATCGTTGGTAATCTCATGGATAACGAATTTAATTCTCACAGAATGAAAATTCTTGTAGTAGAAGATAATCATACACAAGCTGAATATCTCCGGCATTTTTTAGAGAAGTCTGGTGATCATGTAATCACTGCATCGAATGGAATAGAAGCCATGGAACAACTTCAGTTTGAACTCCCGGATATTATATTAACTGATGTGATGATGCCGGAAATGAATGGATTGGATCTTTGTAAGAGAATTAAAAACACGCCTGAAACAGCAGATATTCCGGTTATTCTCGTTACATATCTGTATAATACAATAGATATTATCAAAGCTCTGGAATCAGGTGCAGATAGTGTCATAATCAAACCGTATAATCCTGATGATATTCATTCACGTATCTGGAATATCATTCATGAAAAAGATCCTGATAAACCTGTTTCAGATAACTCCTTATCGATTACATTTTTAGGAGAATCATATACGATATCTTCTGGCAGGGTCCAAATAGTTAATATCCTTTTATCTACGTATGAGATTGCTATCAGAAAGAATAATGAACTACAGGTGGCTCATGAACGCCTTCATTATCTGAATGCTCAACTTCAGAAAGCTGTAGCAGATCTGGAAGGAATGAATGCGGAGATGCATAAAGATCATCTTGAGTGTATAAAACTTGAACGTGCATTGGATCTGACAGCAGCGCGATTCCGATTATTTAGTAACACATATCTCCGGATAATAAAAGCGCAGATTCAGTCTGCAGATCTTTCTCTTCTCACACTTCTTGATACACAATGTGGTGATATACCTTTATTGAAAAAAGGTATTATAAAAGCAGGCGTGGCATTACAAACCGTATTGCGGATTATTGGGTCTGTGAGAGACGATGCAGTTTCCAAAAATGCAATACCTTCATGGTATAATGCGTATGAACTGTTCACCCAGATTTTTTATACAAATTCTCATGAAAACGTGCAGTGTGTATGTACAATTCATAAGACCATTGAGATATTCGTAGATCCACTAATGGATCAGGTTATCCTGACATTGATGAACCACTCTCTGGCAGGTAAAAATCTTCATACAATCACTGTTAGTCTTGAAAAACAAATGGATTGTGTTTGTATTATATTCAAAGACGACAGTAAATGGGAGTGTAAATCCGTTAAAGATCTCTTATCATCAGATCCTGATTTCATAATTGCACAAGAAATTTTACATGTCACCGGTATTGATCTTACAATCGATGACAAATCTGATACATCGCCATTTTTTTCATTTTCGTTTCCTGAAAATGCCATAAGGTCTCAGGATATGTTCCTATTATGAGGGGTGTATGAGTTCTTTGATACCTTATCGCAAAGAGAAATGAATTTATGGAATGTGTGTAAAAGTGCTGATAATAGATTTTTACCTTTTATTTCCCATCTATCATGCATTGTCTGATAAAATAATGATCGATTTCGAGTATCCCTGCAATTTCACCCTGATACCTGCAAAACCTTACAAATCACGACCTCTTTTTGGTAAACATTTATATTTGGAAATATGGTTTTATCCATGAAGAGCAAATAACACCTTGTTGTAGTCCAAAAACAATACTTATTAGGGGGAATCCAATTATGACTGCGAAACAAAATCAAATATTCGAGGAAATTCTGGCAGTTTTTTCAAAAGGAAAAAATGTTCTCAGTATCTCTGATATATCAGAAAAATCCGGACACCATCGTCATACCATAGCAAGATATATGGATAGTCTGGTTCTTTCCGGAAAAGTGGAGATGCGACAACACGGACAGAAAAAAAAATATTTTCTCTCCTCTCTTCAACCTGCTTCCTCTCTTCTCAATTTTTCAACTCATATGCTTATTATCTTAAATACAAATCTCACCATCAGATGGGCTAATGAAACGTTTATTAGAATGATTAATTCCACCTATCAGGCGATTAAAGATCTTCCTATTGAAACTCTTCATCTCGACCAGATTTTCGGAGAAGAACTCATCGAAACAATTCATTTAGTGACTTTTAGTGAGACCAGAATAATTGAGTCAAGTTTTACCTATGAAGATAAACCAGTAACATATCTTTTTACTATCTCATCAGTCTCCTTTTTTCAGCAACAGCCGGCAATTGTAATCACCGGTGAAGATATCTCTGAAAAACGATCTCTTCAGGAAGCTATTCGTATAAATGAGATAAATCTCAGGGTAATAACTGAAAGTGTCAGGGATATTATCATCAAATATGAAAAAGATGGCAGAATACGGTATGTTTCTCCTGCATGTGAATTGTTGACCGGTTATGTATCAACTGAACTTATTGATAGCGATATTTCAACATTTATTCATAGTGATGATCTGCAGAAACGCAACTCGTTGTTCGAAATAGATGTAGAGAATAGTTATCTCCCTCATACAACATTTCGATTTCACACGAAGACTGGAGACTGGATCTGGTTTGAAACAACAACAACTCCAAGAATGGGAGAACATGGCTCAATTGAAGAGTTTATATCTGTCTGGCGGGATATTACTGAACGACTTGAGGCAGAACGAATCGTTAAAGAAGCTCATCAACGCCTGGAACATATTCTGGAATTCCTCCCGGATCCTATTTTTGTTCTCGACAATGCAGGAAAGGTTACTACATGGAATCGTGCAATTGAAGAATTAACAGGAGTTATAAAACCTGATATCTTAGGGAAAGGAAATTATGAGGTTTCAAATGTATTTTATAACAGACGAGAGCCAATTCTTATCGATTATATATTAACCCAAAATCCTGCTATTTTAGAAAAATATACCAATTTTGTAATGGATCGGGATATTGTCACGGCAGATGCACAGATTTATCATCCGGTCACCGGTAAGAAACTCTGGTTATGGATTAAATCTGCTCCTATCTATGATCTCAATGGAACTATTATAGGGGCTATTGAAATTCTCCATGATATCAGTAAGCGCAAATTGATGGAACAGGAGATCAAGCGACAAAATGTGATATTAGAAGCGGTAAGTACCGCAGCAACTGCCATTCTTAATTCCCCCTCATTTTTGGAAGGTGTACAATATACCCTTCGCCTTATCGGAGAAGCAACAAATGTAAACAATGTATGCCTGTTTGAATATATTGATACAAAATGGGCTCTCCCTTATATGAAATTGAGAATGCAGTGGTCGTCTGAATCCAACTCTCATCAGGATCAGGAAAATGAATTAGTCATTCCATCCTGGGAGGAAAATGAAAAATCAATCCTTAAAGAATTGATAATTGAGAGGCAACCTGTGTATCGGTTAGTAAAGGATCTTCCATTATCTGATCAGGAAGTATTTACCTTAACTAATACCCGTTCTCTTCTCTTTGTTCCTATCATCCTTGAAAAAACCATATGGGGGGTGGTTGGTTTTCTTGAGAATACATACGATCGAGTTTTCAGTCAGAAAGAAATTCACGCTCTTGAAATTGCATCTGCTCTTATCGGAAGTGGCATGATGAGAATGAAAGCAAATGAAGAGATTGCGAAAAGCGAGCGCCAATTTCGAACACTCGCCCAGAATATTCCTGGAATTGTTTTTAGGTTATCACTTGCCGATTCTGCAACCGAATTCTTCAATGATAATCTGGAGTCAGTCACGGGATATACTATGCATGAGTTAGCGAGCGGACAATTTAGTTCACTTATCCCGTTGGTTATTCAGCAGGACAAAGAACGCGTTATTCAGACAAAGAAAAATGCAATCACCCTTGGTAAGGCTTATGATATCCAGTTTCAGATAATTGATAAAAAGGGTAAAATCCGGACTCTGAAAGAGATGGGCAGACCCATACTTGATGATGCCGGAAGAGTTTTATCGATTGATGGGATTATTCAGGAAATATCATAACAAGGTTAATACCTGATTTCTCTCCGTTTTTTTAAAATACATATGAAACCCTGATTATTTTACTATTAGATATGTTCAGAAAGCATTACAAACTATAGACTATACAGAGTCACCCATCATGTAACGATTCCCATCAGAGAGTTTTAAGGAGACTTATACTGATATACAATAGTTATAATGCTGTTATTAATTTTCATTCTGTGTCCAAAAATTCAACAATTGATTTACCACGGTTTATGATTATAAAAAACCTTCAATCATTCTTTTTTTACGTATTTATGATAGCATAGCTAAATGCATTCCTTGTTGCAGGTACTTTCTGGCATTCCCATGTACATGAAAATTCATCAATGTATAAATATGAGCATCAATATACATAATAGTGCACATTAGATGTACTACTAGACCTGTCTTATGTGACTGGATATTAGAGGTGATGCCGGTGGAATGGATACTAAATTTAAACCAGATGCTATGAAACTCAATTATTCCCCTGAAGAATTCAGGGATATTGTTATGTCAGGAAAAAAACCGATGGTGGTGCCACTCTATACAACCATCCCGATGCCGAATTTAAAACCCTATGAGATGTTTCAAACATTGTATGGCAGAGAGGGTTTTTTACTTGAGTCAATGATGGGTGAACCACGAGAAGCGTCCTATTCTTTTCTGGGTGGAAAACCTCGTGCCATCATCAATATCGGGAGTACTCTGTCAGTTGATGGAGAAGAAGATCTGGTTTCCCTGTCTGGGATAAAGACAGATGATCCCCTGCAGTCCCTTCGTGATATTCTCTCCCAATTTGTATCGGTAAAGAATCCGGGTCAACGGTTCCTTGGAGGATGTATCGGGTACTGTTCCTATGATCTGGTGTATCAGTTGTATCCAACAGTCAGACCGTGCAGAACAGAGACGAGTGATTCTCCGGTTATCAGAGTAATGATTGTAACCGATGGTCTTGTGTATGATTACAAAAATGAGTCTCTTCTTTTATATTCAAGCCCTGTCATTTCTGATGATACAGATTCCTCAGTAATGTATAATGCTGCATATGATGCGATCTCTCTTTTGTACCGATCTATCATCACAAAAACTACCGGTAACACAGAGAAAAAACACAACGTACGGGAAGTAGAAGAACCGGTTATTCTGGAACCACAATCTGAATCGATGTCACAGGATGAGTATGAAGATGCAGTCTGCAAGGCCCGGGAATACATCCGTGCTGGTGATATTTTTCAGGTCGTTCTCTCCCGTCAGGTGACCTATCACTTCACCGGTGATCCTCTCATCCTCTATGAAGCTGTCAGGAGGATAAATCCCGGTCCATATATGTTTTACATCGGATTTCCTGATCAGTATATCATAGGTTCGAGCCCGGAGATGCTTGTCAGGGTTGAGGAGAAGACCATCACGACTGTGCCAATTGCCGGAACCCGTCCCAGAGGTAAGACTAAAAAAGAAGATGACCATTTTGCATCAGATCTCTTATCTGATGAGAAAGAACGGTCAGAGCACCTTATGCTCGTTGATCTTGCACGAAATGATATCGGTCGGGTATCTGAATTCGGAAGTATCATGGTTGATGATTTTATGAAGATTGAGAAATTTTCTCATGTTCAGCATATTGTCTCATGTGTACATGGAACCCTTGAGGAAGGGTATGACTGTATCGACGCTCTTAAAGCCTGTTTTCCGGCGGGGACACTATCTGGTGCTCCAAAAGTGAGGGCAATGCAGATAATCGATGAGCTGGAACCAATCTGCCGGGGATTGTATGGTGGTGCGGTTGGATATTTCGGATTTGATGGGAATATGGATATGGCGATTGCTATACGGACCGTGATTGCGAAAGATGGTTTAATGATCCTTCAGACCGGAGCCGGGATTGTAGCAGATTCTGTCCCTTCTCATGAGTATGAAGAGACAGAACATAAAGCAAAAGCGCTGATAACAGCATTACAAACCGTTAAAGGTGAATCATGAATCTGCTTATCGTTGACTGCTATGATAGTTTCAGCTATAATCTCTACCAGCTTGCAGGTGAGCTTGGTGTCAGGGCCAGTGTCATCACCTCTGACAGACCCCTCAAAGAAGCAGAAGATCTCGGACCTGATCGTATTATCCTTTCACCAGGACCGGGAACCCCTGAGCAGAGTGGAGTATGCCAGGATATTGTTACTGGATTGAGTCATGACGTCCCGACTCTTGGGGTCTGTCTTGGTCATCAGACGATATGTGCAGCTTTTCATGCCCGGGTAGTTCGTGCACCCCATCTTATGCATGGAAAGACTTCAGGTATATTACACACCAATAACGGCATATTTGCTACAATTCCCTCTCCTTTTCAGGCTACGCGATACCATTCCCTGATTGTGGATGAATCAACCCTGCCACCTGAACTCATTGTAACTGCCAGGAGCACGGATGATGGGTATGTCATGGGGGTTGAACATAGCAGGTTTCCGATATATGGGATTCAGTTCCATCCTGAGAGTATCCTGACACTAGAGGGCAGGAACCTTATCAGCAATTTTCTCTTTGGTGAGGTGAGGGCGTAATGATGCAGGACGTGATCGCCAGCCTCCTTGCAGGTGTTGATCTCTCTCCTGATAAAGCTAAGGCGGTAATGCAGTATATCATGGATGGCAACGCAACAGATGCCCAGATTGGCTCTTTTCTGACCGCTCTTCACATTAAAGGAGAGAGTATCGAAGAAATCTCCGCCTTTGCAGAGGTCATGCGGGATCATGCCATTCTCATCCATCCGGGTTCCTGTGGTATGCGTGTAGATACCTGTGGAACCGGGGGCGACGGAAAAAAGACTTTTAACATCAGCACCGCAGCAGCGTTTGTCACCGCAGCAGCTGGAGTCTGTGTTGTGAAACATGGCAATAGAAGTGCATCCGGATCATGTGGATCAGCAGATCTTCTTGAGGCACTTGGTGTCAGGATAGATATCTCTCCTACCCGTGTCACAGAAATTGTAGAAGATATCGGAATAGGATTTTTATTTGCCCAGGTTCATCACCCGGCGATGAGGCATGTAGCAGCAGCACGTCGTGAGATAGGGTTTCGCAGTGTCTTTAACATTTTAGGGCCTCTCTCAAATCCGGCTTTTGCAACTGCCCAACTCCTTGGTGTGTACTCTCCTTCCCTCTGTGTTCCTCTTGCACACGTCCTCTCTGCTCTTGGAGTACAGCAGGCGATGGTAGTGCATGGAGACGGACTTGATGAGATGACCATAACAGGAAAAACCGTGGTAGCAGAACTCAATAACAGAACGGTAACCTCGTATGAACTTGACTGTCGTGAATACGGTTTTTCCTATGCTGACGGAAAAACTCTGAGAGGAGGAGATCCTGCAACAAACGCAGCGATTATCAAGTCTGTTTTTTCCGGAAAACCGGGTCCACAACAGGATATTGTTGCTCTGAATGCAGGTGCTGCCATTTATCTGGGGGGAGGATCCCCAAATATCAGTGCGGGTATACAAAGGGCACTTTTGATGATACAAACCGGAGCAGTAGAAGAGAAACTGGATCAATTGATACAGGCAACCGGGCAGGCATCATGATACTTGATGAGATAGTACAAAAAACCAGTGAGCGTGTCTCACAACTGCCAGGCACGTTTTCGCTTCAAAAACCTCTGGAAAAGAGACATTTTATGAAAGCTCTGACTAGTGTCAGACATAAAAAAGCTGTTATTGCTGAGATGAAATTTTCATCCCCTTCCAAGGGGTGTATCAGAAAAGAACCTGATATCAGAGCACTTGCACATGCATTCGCAGACGGAGGTGCCAGTGCCATCTCGGTTCTTACCGAGCCATTTTACTTTGGTGGGAATACTGATACCATTGCCATTGTTAAGGAAGAAGTTTCCTTACCGGTTCTTCGAAAGGATTTTATTATTGATGAACGGCAGCTCCAGGAGACACAGTTACTTGGAGCCGATGCAGTTCTCCTGATTGCAGGAATCTTACATAATCGGCTCAAATCCTTTGTACAGCGTTCGATTTCGCTTGGACTTGAGCCTCTTGTAGAGGTCAGGAACAAAAAAGAAGCTGCATGTGCAGTTGCAAGTGGTGCAAAAATGATTGGAATAAACAACCGGGATCTTACCACCTTACAGATTAATGTATCAACAACTACTATGCTCGCTCCGATGATCCGGGAGGCAGGAGTTGTGGTTGTATCTGAGAGCGGGCTTGTCTGGCCATGTGATATTCGGTACCTTGATGCATACGCTGATGCATATCTTATCGGTTCATCCATCATGGCAGCAAAAGATCCAAAAAAACGCCTGGAGGGATTTGTATACGCGTAAAGATCTGTGGGATAACCCGTCCGGCAGATGCCCTTGCGGCAGAAAAGGCAGGTGCTGCGGCAATTGGTGTTGTGGTATTTTCAGACTCAAAACGACTCATATCTCCTGACCGTGCACGTGAAATCTTCTCATCAGTCGGCCCGTTTATCACGAGGGTCTGTGTATCACATACAACCTCAGAAGAAGAATGGAAAAAAATCCTTGCGATAGGTCCTGATGTAGTCCAGATATCACATCCGTTTGTGATTCCAAAATCAGCCGGAGTCAGGGTTATACGGGTTATTCAGCCTGGCTCTCCTATTCCAGAGGACGCTGATGCTATCATTGTTGACGCGAGCAGAGGCACCGGGCTGGTATATGATGAGGAGTTTTTTCGAGAGATTCAGAGCAGGACAAAGATCCCGGTTATCCTTGCCGGAGGTCTGACTCCTGATACGGTTGCAGAAACGGTCAGGCAGCTGAGACCCTATGCAGTAGATGTTGCATCAGGCGTTGAGTCAGCTCCCGGGATCAAAGATCATGCATTGATACAGGCATTTGTGAAGAATGCACAGGAAATATTATGACTGAGACTGAGATGATTGCCGGTAGTAATCGTGAAAGAACCCGTTTTGGCTCATATGGGGGCCAGTTTGTTCCTGAAACCCTTATGAATGCACTGATTGAACTTGAGAAAGCCTATCTGCAGGCAAAGATGGATCCTGCCTTTGTTAGGGAATTAGACTCTCTCTTAAGAGATTTTGCCGGCAGAGAGACTCCGCTCACATTCTGTCCTTCGATATCAGAAGATCTCAAATGCAGGGTCTATCTGAAACGAGAGGATCTGCTCCATTCAGGTGCACATAAAATAAATAATGCACTTGGTCAGGCCCTGTTAGCAAAATATATGGGAAAAAATCGTCTGATTGCAGAGACCGGGGCTGGACAGCATGGGGTAGCAACTGCCATTGTGGGTGCAGCTCTGAACCTCTCTGTCGATGTCTTTATGGGTGAAGTTGACTGCACCCGTCAGGCTCTGAATGTTGCCAGGATGAAGATGCTTGGTGCACGGGTTATCCCGGTCTCTACAGGGACGAAAACGCTTAAAGATGCGACAAATGAGGCGTTACGAAACTGGGTTGCACGGGTAACTGATACCCACTACCTCATTGGATCGGTCGTCGGCCCTCATCCCTTCCCAACAATTGTGCGTGATTTTCAGTCAGTCATCGGAATTGAGACCCGAAAACAGATAATATTGAGGGAAGGCAGACTTCCTGATTGTATCATTGCCTGTGTTGGTGGTGGTTCGAATGCGATAGGGATGTTTTATCCGTTTTTAGCCGATGATGTGGCACTCTTTGGTGTTGAAGCGGGTGGCGAGGGACTTGATGCCAGACATGGAGCAACGCTTTGTAAAGGTAACCCTGGTATCCTGCATGGTGCATTCTCCTACCTGTTACAGGATGAGTATGGGCAGGTATCTGAGTCCCACAGTATATCAGCAGGGCTTGATTATCCAGGAGTAGGTCCTGAACATGCGATGCTCAAAGATACAGGCAGAGTGCACTATGAGGCTGTCACTGATGCAAAAGCACTTGAAGCCTTTTTATACCTGTCTCAAAAGGAAGGAATTGTTCCTGCTCTTGAGTCATCCCATGCAATTGCGTTTGCCCGCAGATTGGGACCTGATTTGTCAGAAGATAGTATCATGATAATTAACCTGTCAGGTCGTGGGGATAAAGATGTTGAGACGGTTGTGGCACTCATGGGAGATCGGTTATGATGGTACAAGATACAGGGAACGGTAGTATTGCTGATGCTTTTGCCAGAGGCAGGCAAAAAAATCGCCCGCTCTTTATTGGGTTTACGGTTGCAGGTGATCCTGATTACACGAGCAGCTGTATGATTGTCAGAACGATGATAGAGGCAGGAGCAGATATCATTGAGCTTGGTGTCCCGTTCTCAGATCCGGTTGCTGATGGACCGGTGATTCAGCGGGCAGATCAACGGGCTCTCCTGGCTGGTATGAATACAGATCACCTCTTTGAGCTGGTCTGTGATATCAGAAGGGAGTCTGATATTCCGATTGTCCTTCTTATGTATGCAAATATCATTCATCGTCGGGGTATTGACCGGTTCTATAATGAGGCAGCAATCGCAGGAGTGAATGGCATTCTGGTAGCTGATCTTCCGATAGAAGAAGCAGAGGAGTATATCACCGCAGCATATGCGCATCAGATAGATCCCATCATGATGGTCACCCAGACGACGACTGAAGACCGGATGGATAGAATTCTCTCGTATGCACGCGGATTTGTCTATCTGGTGACTATTTTAGGGGTGACTGGTGCACGAGATGATTTTGACAAGGAATCGATGGATATCATTACTGCTGTCAGGAACCGTACAATGCTCCCGCTTGCCCCGGGATTTGGTATTAGTACTCATGCACAGTCAGAAGCATTTTATTGTGCAGGGGCTGATGCAGTGATTGTCGGATCTGCGATTGTTCAGCGTATAGAGGGTAATATTGGTGACATATCAGCCATCTGTTCGGCTGTTTTTTCCTATATCGCCGAGATGACTGCCAGTCCGGACAACTGATCTTCTGGTGCGTCTTTTATGGTATCAGTGAATCAGTCACGCCTTTTTTTATCCTGAAAATCGGTTCTCTGCTATTATCAGGGTTCATTTCTGAAAAGCTACAAATAGTAGCAGGAAAAGATAAGAGTAGATTATAGCGGGGGAAATAATGAGAACAACAGGATTCAGGCATTTTTTCTATGGATGTATTATTTTTATACTACTTTCTTTTTTTCTGTGCGGATCTGGTATGAGTGATCCGGTAATCATGACAAATTACACGATTCAGACATCAGGAAGTACTGATGCGGTTTTTACCCTTATTGGCAGTGATATGCCGGTATATCCGAATCAGACGTTTATGGGCACGGATCTTTTACCTATGAATCAGTCAGAATATGGAGAAAATAACGCTAATTTCGATTTATCTGTCATCTATCCTGATGCGATACCTGATGAAGCCGGAGAGACTGAATCAGACGTTTTTAGTGCAATTGAAGATGATATATCACCACTGCCATCAGAGAATGGTTCAACCGGTTCAGCATCCATCGTTCCGGTGATACCATTAGAGATAGATCCCGAGGTTGTATTCTCTCCTGAAATGTCCAATCCGGTTCCAACAGAGAGCGCAGATATTAGTTCTGGTTATTCTGCAACCGAAATTGCGTCTTTACTTTCTGTTCCAGATTCCATAATACCAGTCTCTCCAACTGCCACATCTCCCGGATTAATTGAGAATGCATTTGTATCAGTTGAGCCGACCCCCGTTTCTCTCTCGTTCTCATCAGTTCCAGATTCCACAATCCCGGTCTCCCCTGAGGCTGTGTCTCCCGGTTTAATTGAGAATGTATCTGTATCAGCCGTGCCAACCCCTGTTTCTCTCTCGTTCTTATCAGTTCCAGATTCCACAATCCCGGTCTCCCCTGAGGCTGTGTCTCCCGGTTTAATTGAGAATGTATCTGTATCAGCCGTGCCAACCCCTGTTTCTCTTTCGTTCTTATCAGTTCCAGATTCCACAATCCCAGTCTCTCCAGCTGCCACGCCTCCCGGTTTAATTGAGAATGTATCTGTATCAGCTGTGTCAACCCCAATTTCTCTTTCGTTCTCTTCCATGACAGAATCACCAATACCTGCCTCTTCAGATGCCCTGTCTCCCGGATTAATTGAGAATGTATCTGTATCAGCTGTGCCGACCCCTGTTTCTCTCTCGTTCTTATCAGTTCCAGATTCCACAATCCCAGTCTCTCCAGCTGCCACGCCTCCCGGATTAATTGAGAATGTATCTGTATCAGCTGTATCAACCCCTGTTTCTCTCTCGTTCTTATCAGTTCCAGATTCCACAATCCCAGTCTCTCCAGGTGCCACGTCTCCCGGATTAATTGAGAATGTATCTGTATCAGCTGTGCCAACCCCTGTTTTTCTCTCGTTCTCTTCCATGACAGAATCACCAATACCATCATCTCCTGATGCCCTGTCTCCCGGATTAATTGAGAATGTATCTGTATCAGCTGTGCCAACCCCTGATACCCTGTCTTTCTTGTCAGTGTCTGATCCTACAATTCTAATCTCTCCTGATATCCCGTCCCCTGTCTCTTCTGATACTAATCAGGCATTCATATCACAACCAGAATATCAGATAGTATCCACGAACTCTATCGAAGCACCGGTATTTACTACAGAACCAAACAATCTGAATAGTGATATACCATCAGGCATGGAACCTGGAATCGAAACGGTAAATTCTACGCTTATTCCAAATGTGTTTACTGATCTATCAGTAGTTTCTTCTGTTGCATCAGGCACTTCTGATCTATCTTCATATACCAATTCCATACAGCCATATGAAGATAATCCGAGCGAGATTGAGGCGGCATATGCAGATGGGGAAGTCATTGTCTGTTTTGCAGAGGAAGAATCAGTGCCACTGACAGAAGCGGTATATATCGCAACACATGAAAAGATTGGAGCAGAGATGATCGAGAGTCTATCTGCCTTTGGACAGCCGCAGATACAACTTGTCCGTCTCCCTGTTGGTATACAGGTTACCGATGCATTAGCCTATTATGAGGCTGATCCTGCTGTTTCATATGCAGAACCGAATTATAAAGTAACAGCCAGTATAGTCCCGGATGATCCTGATTACGATCAGTTGTGGGCCATGAATGAGGTCAGTGCACCTGAAGCATGGGATCGAACAACCGGTTCTTCTGATGTCATTGTGGCCATTGTTGACTCGGGTGTCGATTACACCCACCCGGATCTTGCAGCAAATATGTGGGTGAATACAAACGAAATACCTGACAATGGCATTGACGATGATAAAAACGGGTTTGTCGATGATTACCGTGGATGGGACTTTTTCAGCGAGGATCCTGACCCGATGGATGAAAACGGTCATGGAACTCACTGTGCGGGTACGATTGGAGCAGTTGGAAACAATGGCGTCGGTATTGCCGGATATAACTGGCAGGTACGATTAATGCCCCTCAAATTCCTCGGTCCTGATGGAAGCGGGCATACCTTTGACGCAACGCAGGCAGTGCTGTACGGATCATTGATGGGTGCACAGGTGATGAATCATTCATGGGGTGGGGGGGCCTACTCAAAAACGCTGAAGGATGCTTTGGGAGCGTCATCTGCGGTAATGGCTGTATGTGGAGGGAATGACGGGAAGAATCTCGATCAGGAGTCATTTTATCCGGCATCCTATGATTGTGAAAATATCATCTCTGTTGCTGCGACAGATTCGAACGGGGATCTGGCATACTTCTCAAATTATGGAATGAATTCGATAGATGTTGCCGCTCCCGGGGTTGCTATCCTCTCGACCGTTCTTAATGGAGGGTATGAATATTACAAGGGCACCTCAATGGCTACACCCCAGGTTTCAGGTCTCGCCGCCCTCATCTGTGCAGCAGATCCTAGTGCTTCCAGTCTGGATATCATTCGTACAATTATTTCCCACACCACTCCCTCCTCAAAGGTTGCAGATAAGGTAAAGAGTGGCGGAGTGATTGATGCATATGCCTGTGTAAATGCGGTATGGCAGAACCCTCTGCATGCAGATGCAACGATACAACCCCTGGAGGGAAAAGCACCTCTCACTATCAACTGTACCGGATCTGCCACCGGCAGTCCGACATCATGGATGTGGGACTTTGGAGATTATACCCCGTCTGTCGAGGGGCAGGTTGTTACACATACCTATGAGAGTGCCAACAATTACCCTGTTACCCTCCAGGTATCTGACACAACCAATTCTGATGCGGTGACAAAACTGGTGACCGTTAACCCGGCCGCAGCATTCACCGCGAACGTGACCACCGGAGACATTCCGCTTACTGTATCCTTTACCAGTCAGTCAACCGGTGGAACACCTGACAAAATCATATGGAAATTTGGCGATGGTATACTAACAGATGAGACTTCTCCTGTTCATACCTATACTTCTGCTGGTACTTATACGGTGACTCTCCTCATTGAACGCAGGGGATTATCAGATCAGCTGATAAAAACCGGCTATATTGTTGCGACTGATCCACAAGCCCCGATAACTGCAGCATTTACTGCAGATCCACAGTCAGGCCCTGCTCCACTCAGTGTATCCTTTACTGACCGGTCGACTGGTCCTGTATTTGCCTGGCTATGGGATTTTGGCGACCAGACTCAGTCTGATGAACAGAATCCGACTCATCTCTACTCCTGTCCCGGGGAGTATACTGTTATCCTGTCAGTCTTTGGTGCAGGAGAAGAGGACAGTGCGATGAGTACTATCCTGGTCACTGACGAGAGTGAATATTTCCTACCTCTGGATTCTGGATGGAATCTTGTTTCAACACCAAAAAAGCTTGCATCAGGGCATAATACAGCAGGTATCTTTGCAGATGTGGATACAGGAGGTCACAGCATCCTGACATACGATCCTTATTCATCTGACTGGGTAGTGCTCACTGCTGATTCTCCGATAGACCCGCTGTACGGATACTGGATATATGCCCGGACCGCAACGTCTGTTCCCCTCATTTTTGAATCTGATCCTGTTGTGGTGCCACTCTCACGCGAACTCATTGCAGGCTGGAATATTATCGGTTTTGCAAAGATAAATCCTGCAACTGCTCATGATACCATGCTTTCTGTTCAGGATGCATGGATATATGTAATCGGTTATGACGGTGGATTACAGAGATATGAGGAGACCATCATCAATGGAGGATCCGGAGCATTTTCTGATACCCGTCTTATGTATCCCTCAAAGGGATACTGGACATATATGAATCAATCAGGCATCTTAGCAGGAATTGGTTTATAAACCTCTTTTTTGTAATTGTTATTTTATTTTTCTCACATTCTGGCATGTGAAGTATGTATCTGCCCTATCGGCTCTCAAATATATATACCGGGCAAAAATTTGGTACCTAATGATATACACTCGTTCATACGCTGACATAGCAAATTGATTATATATTATAAACAATATATGTCCACTGACAAGTGAGATTATGAGGCTCAAGGCGTTTAGAATTCAGAACTACAAAAAAATAGAAGATACCGGGTGGATTTTATGTGAAAATCTGATGATCTTTGTTGGGAAGAACGAATCAGGAAAATCAGCAATATTCCGTGCTCTCTCAAAGATGAATGCATCAGATGGTGAATCTTTCGACGGCCTTCGTGAGTTTCCACGCCACCGGTATGCCGAGGATTTCTCCTTACAGGACTGGCCGGTTGTATCCGGACTGTTTATCTTAACATCAGAAGAGAGGGAACAAATAAGTTTAGTCAGTGAAATCTGTACCGACGCCACTGAAGTGACGGTAACCCGTCATTATTCAGGGATGTACTCAATCAGCTTCACACCTGGTATCGGGGTGGAACAGGTTACGATGCAACGATTGAGAGGAGAACTTGAGGAGGCCATTACAGTGCTTCGGGATCTGACAGCACCTGAAGGAAAAGGAGAAGATCTCGGTCGGATAAAACAGGTACTCATCAGGTTTTTTGATGAAGAGCTAGAGCGTCTCCCCATTGAGGGACGTGCAGATAAACGGCAGCTGGCTGAAATAGTTAACCAGGTAGCTAGTCATGCCAATGAAGAATGGCAAAAAGAACTCTTAACGCCCCTTTATGAGCCGGTATATCATTTATTGGATCAGGTACTCAGGAACGAATCATTTGCCCTTGGTAAGAAGTTTGTTATCGACAATCTACCCCGGTTCATCTACTTTGATAAATATAATGTTCTTGATAGTGCAGTCCATATTCCCACATTTATTGCGACATTAAAAGCAAATCCAAACCATCCAGGTCTTCGGGCAACAAACTGTCTCTTCCGTCATGTCAACCTGAATCTTGATATGATTGAGGAACTGGGTTCTCATAAACACTCACATGAAGATAATCCACTTATCAGGCGGCAGGTGGATGAACGTGCTATCCTTCTCTCGACCGCTTCAAACCGGATGACAAAAAAGTTTCAGGACTGGTGGGATCAACGTCTGCACCGATTCAGATATGATATTGATGGTGATTTTTTTAGGATATGGGTATCTGATGATATTGATTCCAGTGAGATAGAGCTTGATCAGCGCAGTGCCGGTATGCAGTATTTCTTCTCATTCTTTGTGGTCTTTCTTGTTGAGGCAGGAGATCTCTTTTCAAACAGTATTATTCTTCTTGATGAACCTGGAGTTTCGTTGCATCCCTCTGCACAGAACAAGGCGGTAAAATTTCTTGAGAAGATAGCACAAAAGAACCAGCTCTTTTTTAGTACTCATTCACCCTTCATGATAGATTTTGATACTATGGATAGGGTAAAAGCAGTCTATGAGACAGAAGAAGGCAGAACAAAGATCTCAGAAGAAGAATGGCCGCTTGACCATGATTCGCTCTTTCCCATCCAGGCAGGTATTGCATTCCGGCTTGCTCAAGGCCTTTTTGTCGCAAAACAACAACTTATCCTTGAGGATATATCTGATCTCTGGCTTATGCTCGGGCTAAACTATGCAATGGATTTTGCAGGCAGACCGATGATATGTCCTGATCTCAAGATAATCCCGTCTGGTGGTCTATCAAACATCATGCCACTGGCGTCTCTCTTAAAGGGATATGACGTGGATGTAGCTGTCCTCCTCTCTGGATCTGATCCCGGCAGGTCGTTTCCAAAAAAACGCATAGAGCACCTTTTTTCGTCAGAAAACGGAAGATGTCTCTTTATTGGGGATTATTTAAATAATCAGGAAGCCACCCTGGAAGATATATTTGATGAAGCATTGTATCTCTCCTGTGTCAGAGATACGTATCCTGAGGTTATGTTACATGTAACCCATAATGAGGAAGAGATGAGAGGGATGGTAACCCGGTTGCAATCTGTCTTTGCACGGACAAATTCTGGTCCATTCGAGAAGTGGCGGGTTGCAGAACGTCTCTGCAACCGGATATTTGATGATCCGTCAATTGTCGGGCATCAGACACTAGAACAGTGTGAGAGAATGTTTACTGATATCAACCAAATCTGCAGGTGATACTTATCTTTCCTGTGATAACGAAATAATGTTATTTTTTATCACCTCAGCATATGTATATGTGGTATAATTCCCTCCCTTATCAGCTGTTGTACATCCTTGTTCAGCAGCGGTCAGGATAGCAGTCCTGATATTTTCGGCTCCTTTCGTGTCTCCTGTATAATCAAGAAGCATAGCGGCGCTTAATATCGCTGCTGTCGGGTTTGCCACTCCTTTTTGTGCAATATCTGGCGCACTGCCATGAACCGGTTCAAATAATGCGTGTTTGTCACCAATATTGGCACTGGGAAGGCTTCCCAATCCACCGACCAGGTATCCTGCAGCATCTGAGAGAATGTCACCAAAGAGGTTGGTGGTAAGAATCACATCATACCGTTCTGGATGCATAAGCAGATCAAGGGTGAGTGCATCAATATATCGCAGTTCACATACGAGTCCTGCCCTATGAATCTCCTCACAGCATATTTTTGTGAAAAATATATCTGACTGCAGAATATTGGCTTTGTTTCCGATAGTGATGAATCCTCTTCGTTTTTTTGCATGTACAATAGCAGTCCGTGCGATTCGTCTGCTGGCTTCTTCAGTGACAACACGCAATGAACAGGCTCTGTCTTTTTCCTGCCATTCGATACCGGAGTACAGGCCTTGTGTGTTTTCCCTGACGATGAGGATATCAAAATAATCACCGGTTATAGGCCGAAGATTAGCATACAGATCCAGTTCTTTTCTGAGGGTTACAATCACACTTTTATATTCCGGTTGTGGAGGTGTTGTGACCGCTCCAAAGAGGATTGCATCAGCGCTTTTTAGAGCCGTTAGTGAGGATTTTGGGAGTGCCGTTCCGGTCTCAATAAAACACTGGTATCCAAGAGGAACATACACATAATCCCAGTCCGGATGGAGAAGGGTGAGGATCTCAACTGCTATTGGAATAACTTCCTGTCCAATCCCATCACCGGGTGCTACTGCTATCTGCATGAGATTTCACATCCCGGGTTCTAAGTCAATCTGATTGTGCATTTTTTCTCTCTCTTTTCTAAAGGCAGCAACAAGATCATATACCGCATCACAGAACTGTTTGGGTGCATCTCCCCAGTGGACAACGATACCGGTTTTTCCCTGTATTTTTTGTATTCCTGTCCGTTCACTTCGGCAACATCGTGCAATAAAAGGTTCATGCGTGACTGCATTTGCCGGACAGATATCGATAACCGGAAAGTCAGATCCATAACATTCGGCAAGAATCTGGCGTGCTGTCATGCATCCGGCAACTTGTTCGCCCCCAGTGAGGAGATCAGTATCTATCGTGCGTGAAAATCCCCCTGCCCTGCAGGGATAGACATCAGCTCCGATTGTTCTGATATCGTTGATATGATACACAAACGCTATCTGCAGTTCACCAAATATGCCGGTTGCTTCAAGAGCACGAAGAGTATCAGCAAGATGGGGGCGTGGCGGCGTCACATCATAGACATGAACTGTGAGAAGTGCTGATAGATCGGGATCGCAGATAAACGTCATATGTTCATCGATCCCGGTAAAGATGGTGCATCTGGTTTTACTCTCTGATGCCCGTTGAATAAGATCCCCCCGGTTATGCAATATTACCCGTTCTGGATGCATGGTGACTTCATCAGGGGTAGCGATGAGACGCACAGATACAACGTCCCGCATCATATCAGTCCCTTCAGCAAGGGTCACTTCGAGCACTTCAAAGCTGTCACCGCTCTCTTTTAGGAGATACCGTGAGAGGAAGTATACCTTCTCTCCAACGGGTCTGTGTGAAGCATATCCGACATACTTGCAGTACTCAGGAAATATCACCTGACGTTCCCCCGCCTGATAAAGGGTACAAGACCTCCGGCGGATATAATTTCACGCATCCGGGGTGAAAGCTTATGATATGCAGTATCTTTTCCAGCAATGGTAAGCTGTTCTGTATCTGGATTATATACAACTACATCACCTTCATTGCAGGTGAATTCTGGTGCGATACAGATAATAAGCCCTACATTGATACAGTTTCGAAAGAATATCCGTGCACACGAAAGTGCAACCACTGCCTGAACACCAGCTTCTACAAGAGCGATGACTGCCTGTTCGCGTGATGATCCACAGCCAAGGTTTTTTCCGGCAACCAGAACGGCACCGTGTAACCGGGAGGCGAGAGCCGGATCCAGATCTTCAAAGGCATGTGCAGCCCATATACTCCGGTCTTTTGTTCGTAAGTACCGTCCCGCAATGATGAGATCGGTGTCGATATCGTCACCAATACATACCGCAGGTCCCTGTACCGTTGTCTTTGTCATAAAAACTCCATAGGATCTGTTATCTCTCCTGCAATGGCACTGCAGGCAGCGGTTGTGACTGATGAGAGGTAATACTCTGCGTCAACTCCCATACGGTTCTTAAAGTTCCTGTTTGCTGTTGAGAGGCCGACTTCACCAGGTCCTAACACTCCCATATGTGTTCCAAGACAGGGACCACATCCTGGAACACCTATCGTACACTCTGCCGTAACAAGTGTCTGGATGACTCCGGAATCAAGAGCCTGTTGTAGTACTGTCCGTGATGCCGGGACAACAATGGTCCTGACTGCTACCACTTCGTCAGAGAGGATTGCTGCAAGTCGGGCAAGATCTTTATATCTGCCGTTTGTACAGGTTCCTACAAAGACCTGATCAAGTTCTGTTCCTGCATATTCTGATACCGGATGAACATTGTCAACCCGATGGGGTGCCGCTACAACAGGAACCAGTTCATCAAGTGATATCGTTATCTCGTCTGAATATGAGCACGGCTCCTGCTGTTGGGGACGGATGTATGTGCCATAGTTGGCAAGATAGTTGGCAGTCACGGTATCAGCATAGCAGAGACCGGTCTTAGCTCCGGTCTCGACAGCCATATTGCAGAGAGTGAGCCGGTCAGCCATATCAAGTCCAGGCATTGCATCCCCGATAAATTCAATTGCCTTGTATGTTGCTCCATCCATGCCAAGTCTGCCACAATAGGAGAGGGCAATATCTTTTGCTTCAACATGTTCAGATAGAGAACCCGTTAATATGACTGCAATCGTCTCCGGGACCTGGAGCCAGGTACCACCGGTAGCCCAGATGCCTCCCATCTCAGTTGCTCCGACACCGGTTGCAAACGCTCCGAACGCCCCTAATGTGCATGAATGAGAGTCGGCACCAATGATTATCTCTCCAGGCAGAGCACACCCTTCACTCATCAGCTGGTGACAGATACCTCCTCCGATGTCAGAGAAGTGCATCGTCTTTTCCTTTGCAAAATCTCTCAGTTCATGTTGCAGTTGTGCACTTAACGATGCATTTGCCGGAGCGATATGGTCAAAAAGGATGTAGTTTCGAAATGGCTGTTTAATCGTAGGGGATCCCATCTCTTCCCAGGCAACCTTTGCAAGAACTCCGGTACCATCATGGCAGAAAGCACGGTCTGCTGTTACATCAATATATTTTCCTGCATTTTCTTTAAGAATTCGTTCTGACAGTGTTGCCATTTGTTTGTTCCTCCTGAACAGATTTGATTATCGTACATAGTACTTTTGGCGTTATTCTACATTTACCCTCACTCTTTTTCTTTATCTCATTGAGAACCTCGTGTATCTGGCCATCACTGAGTTGTATCCCAAGCGTACTGACAATATGTGTGAGAGCTTTAGTTCCTGTGTGTTTTCCTAATATGAATTTTCGTGTAAGTCCAAACAATTCAGGTCGCACATATTCGTAGGTATCAGGATCCTGAAGAATTGCAGCGATATGTATCCCGCTCTCATGGGCAAATGCATTTCCTCCGACGATTGGTTTGATGACCGGCATACAGATGTTTGTACTCTCTTCCACATACCTCGAGAGGCGTGGAATGACGGTCAGGTCATAGCGGTCAACTCCGCCCTTCATTAAAAGGCCGGTCAGTACTTCTTCGAGCCGTGCGTTTCCTACCCGCTCCCCGATTCCGTTGACCGTGGTATGAAGCTGGAATGCTCCGCAGGCTGCAGCTGTCAGGGTGTTTGCTGTTGCACATCCCATGTCATTATGACAGTGAATCGCCATTGGGATAGGAATCTGGGGCTGTATTGTCCTGACAATATCTGCTATTTCAAGTGGTGTATTATAGCCGACGGTATCTGCATACCCGGCATATCCTGCCCCATGCTCTGCTCCTTTTTTGTACACTGAGATGAGGGATTTGACGTCAGTACGGGACGCGTCTTCAGCAGCAAACCGAACCACGAGACCATGGTCGCGTGCATACTCAATAACCAGACATGCTGAATCAATAACTTCATCCAGGGGTTTTTTAAATTTCAGTCGCAGATGCAGGTCAGAAGTAGGAACAAATATGCTTACAATATCGACATCGGCATCAATCGCTGCATCGACATCTTCCTGCCGTGCCCGGGCAAGAGCACACGTCCGTGCCTTGAGTCCGAGCCGTGCGACAGATCGTACACAACACTTTTCATCATCTGATATTATCGGAAATCCCGCTTCAATCACTTCAACACCGACTTCGTCAAGGAGACTTGCGATCTCCATCTTCTCGGTACAGGTAAATGATACCCCCGGGGTTTGTTCGCCATCCCGGAGGGTTACGTCACATATCTCAATATGCATAGGTTTCATGGTGGATAACCTCTGGACAATCTCCCTGTACAACCACCGTACAGGGTCGTCTTGTAGTTGTAAGCACTTCTGAGAGTGCAGCACTGTCATCTGCAGAGATAACAAGTGGATCAGCAAATCTGATGTACGGCATCAGGTCACAGACCGGCTGGCCTCCGGTCATTCCCATACAGCGGTTCTGCATGATGATACAGAGCAGGGGAAGGTTTTTCTCATATACATCAATCAGAGCAAGAAGTCCTGAATGAAGGAGACCATAGTCGCCGATGAGTGCGATGCCGGTACTGGTGGCTGCAACTGCGATGGCACTCCCCATACCGTAACTTGCATACCCAAAGTGATAGGGAGGATTCATGGCAATAAGGCTGCACCCGGTGTCACAGATAACACGGTCCCCCTGTTTCTCCAGAATATCATAGAGTGGGCGGAATGGACAGGTGGCACAGAGTGTCATGTTGTACCCCCTGGCCTTTCTGGACTGTTTTTTTCTCTCTCCTATAGGTTTTGGATACTGTGATCCCGGTGGCATCATCCCGCAGTCAGCAATAGACTGGTTCATTGCTGCGGCCTTGACACACCTGCCATACATCGTACAATCCGTATCAGTAAGTCTTCCCTGTTCATGCCCACTCGCAGATATGGTATGATGAGTTTCATCTCTTTGGATACTGGTCTCTTCTGCAAGGTCATGAGGTTGAACGGTGACCAGTGCAACTCGTGAAAACCGTTCAGATGCTTTTAAAGCGGTATGAATAACGTCGATATCATCAGGTTTCCAGGCAATTACCGGGATGGCAGCGACAGATCCATATGCAGCCGAATTCTCTACCACTGTTGAGCTTACTACTGACGGGTCATCGCCTCCGATAATGACGACACCACCGATGAGACCCTGATAGGTGGCATTTACCATCGGGTCGGAAAGGGTGTTGAGACCAACGTGTTTTACGATGACTGCTGCCCGTCTTCCTGTGAGTGAATCGCCAAGGGCATACTCAAGAGCCACCTTCTCATTGATGACTGAGATTGCTTTTGTTCCTGAAACGAGTCTGGTAACAGGATATCCGGGAATGCCGTATATTCTGTCTGCTCTTCTCAAAAGGTCGTGTATCAGCAGATTTTCGCCATTCATCAGTCCACCCCCGGGATCATGTCACACCCGGCACATGCCGGGCACATGGTCATGGCAACTGAAGGGAGAAGATGGTATTTTGCAAGAATATCATGCTGTAGTAAAAAGATCTTTTTAATCCGTTCAGGAGAGGGACGGGAGTAGGAGGCTACTTCAGCGGCAGGGTGTAAGGGTCGTAAGACTGCGATTACTCCTTTTTGTGCAAGATTTGTGATGCAGGTTGCAAGTTCCTCATCGGTCTCCCCAAGGCCGAAGATGATGTTGGAAAAGACATGTCCTCTGCCAAATAGGGGGACCGATGCGACGAGGGCATCTTCGATATCTGTCCTTACGAGGCCCGGACACATGGTGGTAAAGAGATCCCCTGTTGCCGTCTCCAGATTAAACTTAACCTCGGCAACACCAGCTTCTTTGAGGAGTGCAGGAGTATCAGGTGTTGGATAGATAGAAACTCCGATTGGAAGGGAAAAATGGCGTATTTGGTGTATCACCGAGAGAACATAGGCCTCTTCTTCTTCTATTGTTGTTAATACCCCGCTTGTAAGTGAGATGGCATCGATATCCGGGAGAACGGATGTTATCATTGTTTCAATCTCTTCAAGGGTTTTTCTGCCGGAAATGTTTGGAACACTACAATATTTGCAGTGAAATATACACTGTGATGTAACAGTGATGTATGCCTGTCGTGGGCAGTGAAGACCTGGTTTTTCCAGCATCGCATGGACAGTCTCACCGGCAATCGAACAGGTTACCGCTCCCTTACCCTGATGGATGCATATGATCTCTGATAGGGGATCAATAGACATTCTAACCCGTTTTCCTGTGAAATTCAGGAAAAAACTTCCCGGGCCGCCAGCACCAGGTCCTGCAGTGGATTTTGATATATACTCGTCGGCAGGGGCTCCAGTAAGATTTGCACTTCCTTTGGCAAGGAACAGACTCTTTATGTCTCTCCAGTTCATGATAGTCTTCCAGAAGGGATACACATAATTTTTATATCGTGGATCATTTTGTTACCGGGAATTTCGTTACCAGAATTTTCGGCATCAAAAGATATGAATCATTTGGTTCGTTACAGAGATCTGTATCATAAAGATATAACGAGGTAAAAACAGATGCGGATAATCAGAGGTATCCTAAGTTTGTGTTTATATACAAATCTCTTATTATAAAACTATCTCCGGAATAACAAAAAAATAAGATAGGTTTGTCAAATGTTTCCTTTTTTGACGATATTGGTTTAGGCAATAAAGTGTACTAATACTCATC
>Ga0265594_1000609_pt1 | contig 29156 bp, 27 predicted proteins | sample saktaG_11_FD_190147 | JGI IMG/M metagenome (GOLD analysis project Ga0265594, IMG submission 190147) | Saline water microbial communities from Sakinaw Lake, British Columbia, Canada - sak_2011_5_24_80m | ecosystem: Environmental > Aquatic > Non-marine Saline and Alkaline > Saline ... | reverse complement strand
AGGCGTTTTTAGTTTTAATTTCAAACATTGCCAGGTCGTCTAACGGTAGGACAGCGGACTCTGAATCCGTCAATCTTGGTTCGAATCCAAGCCCGGCAGCAACTTAGGGCGACCGAGACAGGTCAAAAACCCAACAAAAAAGCACGAAATTGTCATTAATTCCGTGTTTTTTGTTTAGTCTAAGATTTTAAAGATAATTCCTTATTTTTTAAGATTAATTTGCTTTTAAGGCAAGATAACAACTCTCTCTTATCGTAAATTGACCCTTCTTTTAAAATGTATTTAGCGTAATTCCTGATATCAACTTCTTTATTTCTTTTTTCGTTTTCTTCTTTAATACCCAGTACGCCATGTCTAAATTGATGATATCTCTGAACCTCTTTTTCTAATCGTTCTTTCATGCCAATTTTATCTAGACTGATTTTATCAATGATTTTAAATAACTGTTCTATTAAAGCTTCTTCTCTTATATATCCGCACTTGCAGCTTAAATCTCTAACTTTTGTACATCCATAGTATACATATCTCTTGATTGTACCGTTTTTTAGTTTTTTGAATTTTTCATCAGCGGTAATTCCTGATCCACATAATCCGCATTTTATAAGTTTCGTAAAGGCAAATTCTTTATTTTGGCTTCTTACAATATTATCTCTCTCAAGCTGTCGCTGAACACGATCAAATAATTCTTTAGTAATAATTGATTTATGTTTTCCTGTATACCAATTGCCGCTATTGCGAGGATATTCAAAAATACCACAGTAAAAGGGATTTTTTAGAATCATATAAACATTAGCTAAAGACAAGGGTTTGCCATTTTTAGTAACAAATTTAATCTCATTTTTAAGCCAACGATATAAATTTCTACCACTCCATTGGTCATTAGCAACCTTTTCAAACATTTGTTTAATAATTGGTGATCGTATCGTATCTAGTAAGACATAGCCTTTTCTGTCGGTTCTTTTTTCGTTCAGATAACCCGTGGGCGCTACACTTGGCCATAATCCCATTTCACATTTTGCTCTTAATCCTCGTTTTACATTAATACTCTTATTGTCATTTTCAAGCTTTGCCTGAGATCCAAGAATCATTAAAAGGAATTTTTCGTTTGGATTATTGGTAAATTTTTGGCTATATGTTCTTATCTCTGCCAATAATCCTTGGTCTATTAAATCCACGATTCTTCCAAGGTCTCCTGCATTTCTTGAGATGCGATCCGGGGCCCAAGTTAAAATACCATTAAATTTTCCTGCACTTATATCATTTACTATTTTATTAAATACCGGGCGCTGTCCTGCAGCTTTAGCCGAATGGGATTCGTGCTTAATCTCTACGACATTCAATCCTTCTTTTTCTGCTAATTGAAGCATTTCCTTGATCTGTGAATCAATCGAAAGCACCTGTTTTTCTTCAGATTCAGTTGATTTTCTTGCGTAAAGACAGTATTTTACTTTCTCCGTCGCTTGAATTGCTTGAGAAGCGCCGAGAATCCCCATGTCAGTTAGATTTTCCATATTAGACAAAGGATGCCGCGAATCCTGTCAAATAGCCAGATTACTAAAGTAGATAAACTGTAGGTAACTATTAATAACAAATAATAGCAAAATAGATTAAATTTTAACTAAAAACACAAAGCGTCAACAGCTTCGTGTTTTTTAATCCTTTAACTTTACTTAACCTTTGATGATTGATACATTTCCTTTATTAATTTTTGTCCCATTGGACTGTCTTTTGGAATCATTGTGGAATATCCGCAATTAGGACAAGCTGAATATCTTGAGCTTAATCTCCATAAGGAATAAATAACCCCGGGCACGATAAAACATAACCACAAAATCAATTCAATCAATACACTACCTTTAACTCTTCTTCTTGGATTGCCAACAAAACCGCATTGAGTACAGATAAAGGAATCTTTTGGTGTAAATATATCCATATTTTAAATATTTTTATTTAATTTAAAATTCACAGAATAAGTCATAAACTCTACATTTTCAGTCGCTTTAAGAGAATATTTTAGTTTTTCATCTTGTTCGCGAGCAATTATTAATCCTTTAACTTTTTCGTTTGGCGCAGCTTCGTTTTCCCTAATCCATGCTATGTATCTCAATATTTGACCAACTACATGATCGCTACTCTTGCCCTTTTTTAACTCGATAACAAGCCATTCTTTTTGATTTTTACTTTTTGCCAAAATATCAACTCTGCCGATAGGCGTCACATATTGTTGACCAATTATCTCGTTATCTTCATGTAATATTGAATATTCTTTATTTAAACTAAGTTTATCCCAATTTTTTATCACAAAATCTTCTAAATGCGATTCCAGTCCAAAGTCTTCTAAATTCTCAATGTCATCTTTTCTTATTCCATTTTCAGCCAATAACGACTCAATTTCTTGAGCATGACTGCTAATGCTGAAAACTGTCATCATTGCGCCTAAGGAATTACGCAAATTTTGAGAAATTTCTGATATATCTACGATTTTAACCCATTTTACTTTTCTTCTGTGCTTGTAGTTGAATTCATTACTTACTTCTTCTTGATAAAGATATTCACTATCAATAATTCCAACATAGATTTTGCCTTCTTGTGTTTTTGGCACCAAAACCACATCTCCAACTTCAATCAAGCTTAGGAATCTAAATAGTTGTCCGATTATTGCCGAATGGGTATTTTTTGATCTATTCTCATAAGCTTTTGACACACAGGGATCAAACTCTTTAAAGAATTCTTTTTTACTTAGATTTTTGTAGTTGCCTAAATTTTTCTCAATCTCATTCCATCCAATTGCGACAAGATTATTTTGGTATGCAAAATCAGCGTATTTATTCGCTTCACCCATATGTATAGCCCAATAATTTTTATCCATATTTTTTATTAACTTTTTTTGATTTTTCTGGCGGATAATATAAAGCTCGCCACCAATGCGATAACCTTTCGGCTACCCATAACTCTTTCGAGTTATGACCCAGTAAGAGTACCCTGGTGACGAGCTCAATATCTCTTACTGGGTTTTTGCGCCATGCCTTATATCAATAAGGTTTAGGCAACTATTCAATTGTTATTTCCTATTGTATCTGATTATAATCCATTTTTCCAGCTAAATGGCCTTATATTCCTTTTTGTGCAAAATAACAATGCAATTTTTTAATAAAAGTCAAATTGCTTGATAAACTAATAAGTGACTAATGGCTAAAGCCATTCAAATCTCGTGCGAGGGAGATTGTTTTCTGACGCTTTCGAGATCAACATCGTAAAAGCATCTACCAAGTCATCATGTTTTTCGATTCCAAAATTAACCAGTTGTTCAATTAATTCTTCCGCCCCTTTTCGTGGAAAGAGAATAGTGCCATTTTTAATTAATGGAGTAATAAGACTAAGTCTTTCTCTTTTATCTCCAGACGTTCTTACGCCTTCTACGGGATAATTTTGGTATTTTAGTTGTTGTGGTAAGGAATCTTGAAAAACATTACTCTCGACAAAAACCTTAGTTGGTATTCCCTTGCCAAGGATTTTTGATATTTTTTTAATTTGTTCTACTGCAACAGGAAAACTCATTCGTTTATTAATTGGATTAGGCAAGATGTAAATTTTTAAATTTTCTTCATAACCGTGTATTTGAGCTGAAACCATGGCTGTAAAATCTGCACTATCTTTTTCCGAGATAGCCGGATCAACGCCAGTCCATGTATACTTATATTTATTATTTCCTTCCTGACTGGGCAACTTGTCATAATATTGGATCCATTTTCTATGAACAACCTGATGGGCATCAGGAATAATACGGAGCAAATATTCTCTTTGCCAAGCAGTTTCATCACCAATGGTTTGCTTAAATGTTTCAATATCTTCTTTTGTCTTAAACCTTCCCGGCCAAATGCTCTCTCCTTTATCATTTATAAGGGGATATTTTTTAAAAACACCCTTCATTTTTTCTTCCTCAATTTTTTGCTTAATTCTCATTAAGAAAGAATCTTCATGCAATAAGGTTCCTATCAAAACTATTTTCGTTTTCTCGCTACCGATTGGTATTAAACTACCCGTAAACCATTGTTCAACCTTATCTCGATTTTCTCTATTCTTTACCGAGGATAAATCTTCTAAATCGTCACAAATTATTAGATCTGGCCTGTATTGTTTGTTTATAGCACCGCGAATCTTTTGATCTAATGATGCTGCAGTGATTCGAGCATTGTATTTTGGTAACACAAGTGAAAATGCTCGCCACTCGCCATCAGATTCCTCAAATGGTCCAAGATCTTTTTTGACAAATTTGTTACATTCGAGTTCAACTTTTAGATTATACATATGCTGACGTGCTTGTGTCTGCGTTTGACAAACGATCAGAACGAACTTTTTTTGTTGTTTACCTAAAATTGCCCAGATTGGATAAGAAAAAGTCATAATGGTTGATTTAGCCGAATTTCTAAAAGCCATAACGACAAGAAGTTTAATTGATTCATCTTCAGTTAAAGCAAACATCTCTTTCTGAAAATTTGCTGTTTCAAATTCTACATACTCTGGGAAATATAGATTAAAGAACCAAAAGTGACTTTTCCTTGTTAGTGCTCTTCTCAATTTATCGTCATTTAAGATTTTGTTAATGTTTAGGTTTTTCATGTTTTTCTTCACTTAATTTTTTAATGGGCTCAGATAAAGAAGCTAAACGAAGAGCTTTTCTAATAATGGTTTCTTGTTCTGGATTTAGCTTTTCGTCTATGTCTTTAAATTGAGCCGTTACCTCGACCTTGTTGGTGTATTTAGGATGATGGTGGCGCAACCAGAGCTGCAGGGCTTGGAAATTACGATCATGAATAAGCGAAATCAATTGTGTTTCGCTCATATCCGTAATCAATGCCTCGCCTTCAAGAATTGCCATGTCAGCCTCCTTGGCAAATTTTTTATCTTCCGTGCGCCAACGATAAAACGAACTTCTTGCGACATTTGTCCGCTCACACGATACTTGAATAATGGGCATCTTTTTAAGTTGTTTAATTAAGAGTTTTTTGGCGTTATTTTTTTTCATGGTAGATAAGTTTTGCTCTAATGCCGAATAATCGCTCAAACCGATTGATGATGGTTTGACAGTATTCCTCATCGAGTTCAATTAATATACTTGATCTTTTTGTTTGTTCGGCTGCGATGCCAGTTGATCCTGAACCAGCAAAACAATCATAGACAACATCTCCAATATTAGTACTGTTCAGAATTAATCTTCGCAGCAATCCAATTGGTTTTTGTGTTGGATGTAAGGGGCTCCTATTTGGTTTGGGATAACACAAGACGGAATGGTCTTTAGATTTTTTGAAGTCATGAATTCTATACCAACCATAAGCTATTAATTCGTGTTGTAGAAGATAATCCTTTCTTCCTATAACTGCATGATTCTTAATCCAGATGAGAAGTTGTGAGAATTTTACTCCGGATCGTTCCATACCCTCTCTGAGTGCAAAAAGCATTCTATCAGAATTGAAGATGTAAATTGCATTCTTTTTTGTAAGATGAGGAATAACCGGAATCAACCAATCTTTAGTGAACTGTGTGTACTGGGACTCTGAAACAATGTCATCGTTTAGAATCTTTTTATTTACGCGAATTTGACTAAAATTATTTTTATTTTCTATTGTTCTGGTTCCATAAGGAACATCACAAAGAATAATTTTAATTCTTATTTTATTAACAAGGCGGTCTACTAAATTAATATCACGAGCGTCTCCACAAGCAAGTAGATGATCGCCAATTTGGAAGATGTCACCGTGTTTAATTAATTTTTTTAGCTTTTGTTTTTGTGAGTTTTTCATATCTATTTATAATCAGTTGACAAAATATTGGCTCTATCTCGACTAAATAGGCCACTCTTTTTAATTGTTCACAGGCCACCATTAAGCTTCCAGATCCTGCACAGAGATCTAAGATAATATCGCCCGGTCTAGAGCATCTTCTCAGAGCTTTTTCGTAAAGGGTAACAGGTTTCTGCGTGGGGTGTTCGTATTGGTTTCCGGCCAAGCGTTTTACCATCCAAATATTGAGTAAATCCATGACATCATCAATAAGCCTGTTGCCAGTTGTTGCTTCTTTGTTCATTATTTCGTTCAAATTTCTAATTTTATTTGACAGATAAGGTTTTTTTCTAATTCCGTAAAGACAGAATTCGGTCATTTTATTAAAGGCAATCTGTGGGGTAGGATTTTGATTTCCCTTAATCCAAATACATATCCTTTTCTGGTTTAGTCCAGCATTTTCATATACTTGCTGAAGCATACCTATATATTTCTCATCACACCAAACGAAAGCATGGCAGTCATTTTGTGAAACCGAGAGACCATTTTCAACAATGCTTTTAAGAAAAGATCTGTATTCTTTATCTGTTTTGTTATCATTTATTCTGCCCCCATAGTTTTTCTTACCCCCGATCCCCGAATTATAATTGAGTCCTATATTGTACGGAACATCAATATTAATCATGTTTACCTTTATCTTCCCTGTGAGTGCTTTTACGGCATCTAAGTTAGTACCGTCCGAGCAAGACAGCATATGTCTTCCAAGCGCAAATCTATCTCCGATCTTTATGTCGGTCTTCTTTATTTTTTGGATTTCTTTTTCAATATTCCAATCGTCATCTTCAACCCCAAGAGCATCGTCCCAAATATTTGATAAATCGGAATCGTCAAAACCAACATTGAGAAGCATTCCAACATCAAACGATTTAAGTAATTCATAATTCCAAGCACCCTGATTAGCGTTCATTCTTAATAAAAGCTCTCGTTCTTTTTTAAGACTTGAAATGTTGAGGTAAATAACCGGCACTGTTTTTAGACCAAGGTTTTTAGCCACGGTCCAACGAAAGTGACCTGATATAATGCGGTTCTTTCGTGTAGGACAAGAATTCACAATTAAAGGTTCTGTAAGACCAAATCTAGCGATGCTTGTTTTAAGGTCATTCGTTGCTTTTTCAGTCCATGTTCTCGGATTGAGGGGCGAAGGATGAAGGAGATTGATGTCAATATATTCTATGTGTAATTTTTCATTTAACTTTTTAATCTTTTTCATTTTGTACTTAGATTACAAATTAACTAACGACTTATTTAACTGGATTTATTTCATTAATTTTTACTTAGATTTTACAAATTAATATTTATATTTTTAAAATCAAAACATTTAACGAATTTATTTATTTTTTTCTAATAATTCTTTTGGCTTATCTGGCTTGTCAGTTTTAATAAAAACTAGACTAATATTTGATAAATTTTCTTTTAGCAGCAACTTCTGGAGTGCATTAGTCTTATCAAGCAGCATAGATTTTAATCTTATGATTGCTCTCTTGTCTTCACCAAATGTGCCTGGATTATTATCAATGTCTTTTAAAACAGATTCTAACCATTTACTTTGTACTAAGATTTGATTTTGACCTTCGCCTCGCCATTCATTCAGTATTTCATCGGTTAGCTTTTTTACTGTCGATCTTGATAGACCAATTAGAAATGATGACTCAGATATGTTGAGCCGGCCGGTATTTTCTAAATATTTTTTCATAGCCTCCAAGATACGCATACGTGCTTCGGGCTTTATATTCCCATCTGGCATTCTGTCTTCAGACCTGATAAGGGATTTGGTAAGGGAATTTTTATTATTAGTTTTATTCATAGAATTTAATAATTATTATAATTGGCCTCTTATAATATATGCTGAAATTTCAGCGACCATCGCCTTTGTGTTGATTTAGTAGGGATAAAATTTATAAAAACACAAAAAATCCCCCACTGAATTTCAGTGGAGGATAAATGAAATAATCGGTTACACTTAATTTAAATAATCTTTATTATCGTCATATCGAGTCTTAGTGATAAAGACCTCTCCATTTCCTCTAAGTTCTGCTTCTGGTTTCAGAGTAAACCGTGTTTGATATTCTTCTTTTTCCTTATAATCGTAGAACGGGTCTTCTGTTAATCCGAAAGCTTTTTGAAGTTTTCTTGAAAGTCCTTCTTTAATTTTCATGCATGCATTTTTTTTAATTTTTAAAGAATTGGCAAGAATATCTAATCTTGCGACAGCATTTGTTATTTTCTTGCTGCTATAAACAATGGCCAATAGCTCCAGAAATTGCCACTGCTTATCGGGTTTTTTGTCTTTGGTATTTTTCCTCAGGAAACCCAACTCTTCATGATTCGAATTTTTCAGAAATTTACCTTTACAATAAATTTCAACATCAAACTTATTTTTAAATCTGATTTCTATATCTTCCCAAGTAGTTTTGAGTGGTAGTTTTATGGGATTTTTTTCTATTTCGGCTAGCGGATTTTGCTGGAAATTAATTTTAAATTTTTCCATCACTTTTTCGGCACTTTTTTCAGCGATTTCATTAATTAGCTCAGGTGTCGGAAAAGATGGCTTATTATAAGCAGGCGTTAGCGGAGTTTCTTCAATTATTTGCCGATCAAGAAAAGTACATTTGTCTTTAGGGAATAACTTATAATTTTCTAAAATTGAAGCGTACCTTTCTTCAATTTCTTTTAGCATTTTCGGCAATCCTGAATCATTGATTTGATTGATTCTTTGATTGATCGTTGCTGCCATTTCTTCAAATTGTTTAAATTGAGCCCCCCTTTTCCAACTATCTAGGAATTTTTTCCATTGTTTCGCGGCTTTTTCCTTACATTCTGGCGTTTCTCTATATTCTCGCCCTGTCATAACAAGGGCATCCCGGAGCTGTTTGGGTTTGATCTTATATTCCATCGGTAATTTTATACTCTTTATCTTCTCCATACTTTACTTTTATCATAATTAACTATAAACTAATGGTAGGTTTATACTCTATAATATAACCAACTATGGACAAAAACAAGTTACCAGAAATTTTAACAATGAAACAAGTTTGTGAATTGTTAAATGTTCACTCCAACACTTTGAGAAATTGGGATAATAAAGGTGTGCTTAAAGCTATTCGTTTTGGAACCAGAAGAGACAGGAGATATAAGAAAGAAGATATATTAAAATTGTTAAAAAAGTGAAACAACTTTTATGAATACAGACCTAACATTTATTACTAACGAAGAGAATAGAAACTTGCGAGATCGCTTTAATATTCTTATTAAAGATACTCGCTTTTTTGATGTTTTAGTTGGTTATTTTTATACCAGTGGTTTTTATACTATTTATAAATCTTTAGAAAAGACAGAAAAAATTAGAATTTTAATAGGTATTAGTACAAATAAACAAACATTTGATATGATCGAAACGTCTAATGCAGAGAAACAAGCTATATTACAATTTTCACACGCAGAGGTTAAACAAAAACTTTCAGAACAGATTGTATCTGAAATGGATAATTGCGAAGACCATAAACAAGCCGAAGAAGGAGTTGTCAAATTCGTGGAATGGCTCAAAAATGGAAAGCTTGAAATAAAAGCTTATCCTTCAGAGAATATCCATGCTAAGCTTTATATTATGACTTTTGCGCAGGATGATCGTGACAAAGGAAGAGTTATTACTGGCTCAAGCAATTTTACTCGATCAGGACTTATAGACAATTTAGAATTTAATATAGAACTCAAAAAGAGCTCAGATTATGAATTTGCTTTGAAGAAATTTAACGAACTTTGGAAAGATGCAGTTGATGTAAAAGAAAAATATATCGATACAATTAAGACAAAAACCTGGCTCAATAACACTATTACGCCTTACCAGCTATATCTTAAATTTCTCTATGAATACTTTAAAGACGATATAAGTCGAACTGACGAAGTTATTTTTAAGTATGTGCCGGTTGAATTTAAGAAATTAGAATATCAGGAACAAGCAGTTTTAAATGCTAAGAAGATTTTAGAAGGATATGGCGGCGTTTTTATATCTGATGTTGTGGGACTTGGAAAAACATATATTTCGGCTATGTTAGCTAATCAATTAGATGGCAGAACTTTGGTTATTGCTCCACCGGCACTTTTAGATAAAAATAATCCTGGCTCTTGGCCGAATGTTTTTTCAGATTTCAGAGTAGCAGCTGACTTTGAATCATTAGGGAAATTAGACAAACTTGTTAAAAGGGGAACCAGTAAATATAAAAATATCTTCATTGATGAAGCGCATCAATTTAGAACCGAAACGAACATTACTTATGAAAAACTTGCTCGAATTTGCAGGGAAAAACGAATCATTTTAGTAACAGCTACTCCTTTCAATAATTCGCCGAAAGATATATTGAGCCAAATCAAGCTTTTCCAAAAAGCGCGAAAAAGTACCATTCCAGGATTACCCGACTTGGAATTATTTTTTTCTAAACTTGAAAAAAGAATCAAAATTTTAGATAGAAAAAGAAATCATAGTGAATATATTAAAACAGCAAAAGAAAATGCAGCAGAAATTAGAGATAAGGTACTTAAACATTTGATGGTCAGAAGAACAAGAAAAGAAATTGAAGATTATTTTGGCAAAGACTTAAAAAAACAAGGATTCAAATTTCCAAAAGTAACTAACCCTGAGCCAGTATTCTATGAACTTGACAAGGAAGAAGACATTGTATTTAGCAAAACCATAGAACTTGTTGCTATGAAATTTAAATATGCACGCTATACCCCATTACTTCCCGAATATTATAAAGGGAAGATTACTCAACCAGAGGAATTATCACAAAGGAACATGGGTCGATTTATGAAAATTCTTTTTATAAAACGCCTTGAAAGTAGTTTTTATGCCTTTAGAAAAACTATTAATCGATTTATCGCAACTTACGAAACCTTTTTAAAAGAATTTGAAAGAGGGCATGTTTATATAAGCAAAAAATATACCAATAAGATTTTTGAATTTATTGAAAATGACGATGACGAGGCAATCCAGAAATTAATAGATGAAAAGAAAGCGAAACCTTATCTTGCTAAAGATTTTAAAGAAGAATTTAAGCGAGATTTAGAGTATGATTTAAGTCTTTTAAAAGAAGTTAGAAACTTATGGAATGGAATTAACCATGATCCAAAGTTAATTAAACTTGTTAATCTTCTTTCTTCCTGCAAGCTTTTAAAGGAAAACAAATTAATTATTTTTAGTGAATCAAAAGAAACAGTAGGTTATCTTGCTAAAAATTTAAACGATAAATTTCCTAATCAGGTATTATCTTTCACGGGATCTTCGAGCGTTATTATGCGAGAAAAAGTTATAAAAAATTTTGATGCCAAAGCACGTTTTCCTAAAAATGACTACAGAATTCTTATTTCAACCGAAGTCTTGTCAGAAGGAGTTAATTTGCATAGTTCAAACATAGTAATTAATTATGATATTCCATGGAACCCAACCAGGTTAATGCAGAGAGTTGGACGCATTAATCGTGTGGACACCAGCTTTGATAAGATTCATACCTTTAATTTTTTTCCAACCCAACAAGCAAATGATCAGATAAAACTTAAAGAAGCCGCTGTAGCAAAAATCCATGCTTTTATAACACTTTTAGGCGCTGATGCTAAACTGCTCACCGAGGGCGAAATGATTGAATCTCATGAATTGTTTAGCCGCTTAACATCTAAAAAAACAATTACCGGAGAAGATGAAGGAAACGAAAGTGAGCTTAAATATTTACAGATCATTAGAAATATTCGCGATGATAATCCTGATTTATTTGCCAAGGTAAAGCATTTACCAAAGAAAGCACGTACTGCAAGGAAAGACCAAAAAATAACTAATTCATTATTAACATATTTTCGTAAAGGAAAACTTCAGAAATTTTTCTTAGCTACAAAGAAAGATTCCCAAGAATTAGATTTTCTCACTGCAGCTAATCTTTTAGAAATAAACACCAATACAAAACGCGAAAAGTTGGGTGAAGATTTCAATAATTTGCTAGAAGAAAATAAGCAGGCATTCTTATTTGCCACAATTGAGGATATACCAGAAACTAAAAAAAGAGGAGGTCGGGACAGCGCTACTCAAATATTAAGAATATTGAAAGTTATAGAAAGAGATTTAAGGCAGTTTACTGAAGATCAAGAGCTTTATCTCAAAAAAGTGATGAAGGGATTAGCTGAGGGATCTTTACCTAAACAGACTACCAAAAGAGTGTTTCAAGAGTTAACGCAAGAGCTAAATGAGAAAGTAAATTCGTTGAAAATTCTGGCAGTTCTACAGAAAAATATTCCAAACGAATTTTTAAAAAAACATTTTGCAGAAAACATTGCTCAAACCTTAGGTCCAAGAGAAGTTATTTTATCTGAATATTTAATCGGAGAATAATGAATAAAGATTCTGCAAAACAATTAATTAAAGAAACGCTTCAAAACCCTTTTGACAAAGGTCGCTTTGTATATTTTATTAAAAATCTCCTCAATCATATTGAACCAGTTCCGTTTATTTATCGTGGCAACTTTATCCCTGATGCTTATAAATCCTACATTAAGACGCTTGAACGAGTAGGAAAGTATCAAGACAAAGACGACAAGAAAATTGATTTACTTATAGTTCATCTGAAAAAGGAAAAATCACTTGAGCGAGCCAGGACAATGCAAAGGAATTTTATTGCTTGGTATTTAAACGGAAGTCGGGGCGACATCCTGAAAGATGCTGCCTTGGTTGCTTTTGTTTCGCCAAATTCAGATGACTGGCGATTTTCTTTAGTAAAAATGGATTATATTCTTGATGCTTCAGAAGAAAAAGTAAAAGTAAAGCAGGAGCTAACACCTGTCAGACGATTTTCTTTTTTAGTTGGCAAGACTGAAAGTAGTCATACTGCTCAAAGTTGTTTAGTGCCAATTTTACAAGATGATGACAACAATTCCACGCTTAAAGACTTAGAAAATGCTTTCAGTATTGAAAAAGTCACTAAAGAATTCTTTGAAAAATATCGAGCCCTTTTCTTAAAAGTTAGAGAAGCTCTTGACGAGATTGTTAAAAAAGATAAAAGAGTTGGACAAGATTTCAAAGAAAAGAATATTGACACAGTTGATTTTGCCAAGAAACTTTTAGGGCAAATCGTATTCTTATATTTTTTACAGAAAAAAGGTTGGTTCGGCGTTGAGCGGAATGAAGATTGGGGAACTGGGCCAAAAAACTTTTTAAGATTGCTTTTCGAAAAAGGAATTGCCCAATATGATAATTTTTTCAATGAGATTTTAGAGCCACTTTTTTACGAGGCATTGAGACACGACCGTTCTTATGACGACCACTATTTTAGTTATTTTAAATGTAAAATTCCATTTTTAAATGGTGGGTTATTTGACCCTATTAACGATTATAATTGGTCAAAAACAGACATATTTCTTCCAAACAAGCTTTTTTCAAATGACGAAAAAACAAAAGAAGGAGATATTGGCACAGGAGTTTTAGATATTTTTGACCGCTATAATTTTACAGTTAAAGAAGATGAGCCATTAGAAAAAGAAGTGGCAGTTGATCCTGAAATGCTTGGCAAGGTATTTGAGAATCTTTTGAAAGTTAAAGACCGCAAATCTAAAGGTACTTACTATACTCCGCGTGAGATTGTCCATTATATGTGTCAGCAGAGTTTAATTAATTATTTAGCAACTGAACTAAAAGATAAAGCTAAGAGAGAAGACATTGAAATACTTATTAGATATGGCGAAACAGCAGTAGAACATGACAATCAAGTAATAAACAAAGGGAAAGAAACAGAAAGATATTCTTATAAATTACCCCAAAGTATTCGTAAACACGCAAAACTTATAGATAAAAAACTTGCCTTAATCCGTGTCTGCGACCCAGCTATTGGCTCAGGCGCTTTTTTAGTAGGTATGATGAATGAAATTGTTAGGGCGAGGAATGCACTGACGAATTATATCAAAGATGGGAGGAGTCGAACAATATATAACTTTAAGCGTTGTGCTATTCAGAATTGTCTTTACGGTGTTGATATTGACCCCGGTGCAGTAGAAATCGCCAAGCTTCGTTTATGGCTTTCGCTTATTGTTGACGAGGAAGATATACAACGAATCAAACCATTGCCGAACTTAGATTATAAAATCATGCAAGGGAATAGTTTAATTGAATTATTATCACCGGAGTTTCTGGCAAAGTCAGTAGACCAAGAAAGAGAAAAACTTATTAATAAATTCAGTAAAGTCAGAGAAGAGTTCTTCGAAATTACCTCGAGCCGTAGAAAAAATGAAAGACGTCAAGAGATTAATGAGCTAATACAGAAAATTTTTAACTATGACAAGAAATTGATAATCAATAATCTTAAACAGTTAATTAAAGACATTCGATCGCAGGGTCGGCTTTTTCAAGATAAAAAACTAGAACAGGAAGATAAAAAGCGGATTAAAGAAATTGAAAATAAAATAAAAGAATTTTCAAAAGTTAAAAATACCGGCCCTTCCGATCATTTTGAATGGCGCTTGAATTTCTCGGAAGTTTTCCGAGAAAAAAATGGTTTTGATGTGGTGATAGCTAATCCACCTTATGTCAGGCAAGAAGAAATAAAAGATCAAAAGCAGGCATTACAAAAACAAGGGTATGATGTCTATAATTCAACATCAGACCTATATACTTACTTTTATGAAAGAGGCTATCAAATTCTTAAACTAAGCGGTTTTTCCTGCTTTATATCCAGTAATAAATGGATGAGGGCGAAATATGGTGAAAAATTACGAAAGTTCTTTAAGGAAAGAACTGTCTTAAAGCAGATTATTGATTTTAATGGCTATCGAGTTTTTGACGCTACCGTGGATACTAATATACTGCTTTTCCAGAAAATAAAACCATCAAGAAATATCGTAAAGATTTTAAATATTCAACCGGATTTTACTCCATCAACAGATATTACTAACTATTTCAATTCCCATAAATTAGAAATGAAACAATCAGAGCTTAATAGTAATTGTTTTATTTTTGGAGATAAAAAAATCCTTAATCTCAAAAAGAAAATAGAAGAAAAAGGCATACCGTTGAGAAATTGGGATGTAAAAATTTATCGTGGCATAATTACAGGTTTTAATAAAGCATTTATCATTGATACAGAAACAAAAGAAAAATTATGCAGCGAAGACCCAAAATCTGCAGAGATTATAAAACCGATTTTACGAGGTAGAGATATCTATCGTTACGGTTACAAATGGGCTGGATTGTGGCTAATTAAAATAGAGTCAAGATGGACTGACAAAAACAGAAATAAAAAGGCGCCAGAAATATTTTTTAAGGAGAGTTATCCAGCAGTGTATAAACATCTAAAAACATTTGACAATATTAAAGGAAAAGGAAAGGGATTATATAACAGAGATGACCATGGCGATTATTGGTGGGAATTACGAGATTGTGATTATTATCCTGAATTTAAAAAGGAGAAGATTGTTTATCCCGTAATAGGTACTAAAGGTTTATTTACATTATTAGATACTCAATGTTTTTATCATAATGATAAAGTCTTTATGATAGTAGGTAACAATTTAAAATATTTGACAGTTGTTCTTAATTCAAAACTGTGTTATTGGTATTTACTACAAATTGGCTCTAAACTTGGAGAAAAAGGATTTGAATTTAGAAAAATATATGTTGAGCAACTTCCAATACCAAAAATCCCTAGATCAGACCAAAAACCTTTTATTGACCTTGTAGATAAAATCCTCGCTATCACTAAGTCTAACGATTATTTCCAGAACGAAACTAAACAAAAAAAAGTCAAAGCATATGAACATAAAATTGACCAGTTGATTTATAAGCTTTATGGATTAACCGAAGAAGAAATTAAAATTATTGAGTATAGAAATCAATAGCAAGATTGATAAGAACTTCGGAATATAACTCAAAAGATATGAAATCAATTTTTAGTAAACAAAACTATAAAAATATGGATTGGGATAAGTTAGCTACAGAAGCTAAAAAACAAAAAATAGATTCTCGTCTTTATTCTTTTAAGGGCGTTGAAGGAACTGGCGAACGTGACCGTATTGAAATTATTCGTCAACTCAACGTTCTTAATCCGAAATGGTGGGAGAAGACATGGATACAAATACTAATGCTTTTAGGTGCTATAGCGGGGGTTATAGGATTCTTTTTTTTATTTGCAAATAGATTGACCAATTAGTTTATAAATTCTATAGTCTCGTATCAGAGGAAATAAAAATTATTGAAAATGAAAAAACCAAAAAAAACCAAACAAAAAGGCTCATTAGAAGAGCTGTTCTTAAAACAATTTTTGCCTAACTTGGGTTTTAGAGGTATTGTTTCAAGAAATAAAAGCGGAAAACAGTTCGGTTTTGATATAGGATGGGACATTATGTCTGAAAAAGTAATTTGGCATTTCGAGAGTAAGGGGAATCATAGTCGTAAAAGTATAAACATAATTGGAGAAATATCTAAAAAGTTAACAGAGTCTATTGCAGGACACGGCACAGATTTTCACTGTTGGTGTTTATTCTTGCCTTATATAGAAATAGATGAAAATGAAAGACAACAAATAAGAAATCTCGAGAAACTTTATCTTTTTCCATACAAAATTGTAGTTTGGGACAAGAACTTTTTAAAAAACAATTCTCTTTTTTTAAAAAATATTTTAATACAACCAAATATAGAAAGAGATTTGAAGAAATTAATTAAAAATTCTTCTTCAGAAGGACTATTTAGGAATAGATTATTCAAAAAAGTTATCATACAACGTAAAACTTTGGTCATTAAAAATTCTTTTAAAATTTATATTGATTCTTATGAAAAAAATAAATATAGGTTTAGAATTAATTCTAACGACAAAACAGAAGGTAGTTCAAGACAATTTTTTCTTCTTAAAAAATCACAAATAAAAATTAGCAAAAAACCAATATTACTTGGAATTATTGATAAGGAAACTAAAGTAAATGAAAAGGAATCGTTAAGCGTTCAAGATATGACAAATAGTATTCAAGAAATTAGTGACATAGAAACGCAAAAAGAAGAGTTGATAAAAATTTTAAAACTTGCGAAACAAAAGAGTCAAACATTGTTCGATTTTATAAAATTAACAATTAGACAGTCCGATGAATTTTGTATTTTTGAAATAGATACTGAGGAATCCTTACTAATAGAAATGCCATTTTATTCTTTGGATTCCAAAGATTTTGATTCTAGTAATAGTGAAGTTTATAATAAAGAGCTCAGTTTTTATTGTCTCATAGACTCTTTCCTCCAAAAAATTCAAAAAATAAATCAAATAATTCGATCCAAAAATTATCTTAAAGATAAAGATGTAATTTTAGATTTTCTAGGAGATATAAAATTAAGATATTATTTTTTGGATAAATTGCCTAAAAAATTTGAGAACTTGAAAAAGGTAAACTTTATTTTAGAAAAGCTAACAGAAGACAAACAACCTTTTACATTACTTCATATTTTAGAAAATAGTATTAGCGTTAAAAACAATACTTATATTTTGAGTTTCATTTATAGGTATTACGAGAATTTTACGGAATCTATTGTAGAACAGAGAACAGACAGAATGTTCCAAGAATCAGCACTAAGGATTATTAAAAAAATAACTGATTCAGACGAGAAACAAATAGATAATGTTTTAAAATTTTTAGTTAAACTTCTAAAGAAGAGAAAATATAATATTCGTAAACCACTTGACAGAAAAGATAATGTAGGACAAGAAAAAAGCTTAGTAGGAGAGATATTATCCGAAATAAGTAAGAAAAAAGACACAAATGAAGAATTGCTTGCCCTCATTAAGAATAATTTTGATTTAATTTCTGATTATGGAAGATTTTCAGATATAACACCTGCTTCTATTTTTAACATACTTCAACGGTATATTATTGAAAGTGATGATTTTGAAAAAGCATTCAAAAAAATAACACAAATTATTCTAAACCAATATCTTCAATTGGATTTGTATAAAGGCAAGGACGGCAAAAATAAATTTAAAGGATATGAATGGATTGGCGGAGGAATTTCACAAACAGGTAATAATTTTTCAATCTCTGATAATCATTTTGTGGCTTACATTTTAAGGCCTGCTCTTGACGGCTACTATCAAAAAGAACCGAAAAAAGCTTTTGAATTTGTAGATTTTTTCTGTATATGGAGAAATGAAAAGGATAAAATAATTCTTACTAAAGAACACCCAGATTTTCTTTTGAGAGCCTCTATTAATGTTTTATTAAGAGAACATGAAAATAAGAATCCGAAATCAGAAAAGATTTTAATTGAATTTTTAAAAATAACAAATGGTATTCCAAGTAAAGTTGATCTAATTTTTCAGGAAATTTATAAGAAATCGATTGTTCTTTCAGACGAACAAAAGTGGAAACTAATTAAAGAGCAACTCGGTATTGAAATATTTAATAGTTTTCCGGCCAATGTTTTTGTTTTGAAAATTATCACTGATTTAATATCTAATAAGCACACAGAAGCAACTGAATTTTTCTTTGAATTAATAAAAACAGACGAACTTTATAAAAGAATATGGTGTGCAGAAACGATGGTAGTGGGAATGATTGAAGCTTTGCTTAAAAATGACCAAAAAAAAGGACTTAAAGGATTTGAAAACTATATTGAAACTAATTTTTTCAAAAATAGGCTTGGTACATTTGATGCTTATCCTGTAAGTTATTTACTTAACAGCATTTTAAATAATTCAGATACATATCAAGAAGGCCTTAAACTACTAGAAGATTTATCTAAACAGGAAAAGGATTTAACCTCTAACCAGCAAATTTTAATTTGTAACAGTTTAATTAATACGAGAGAAAATAGTGATTCAGAAAACATCGAGGTTTTGATGAAAATTTATAATGATTTCTTATGGCCATTATTAAATGAAAAATTGAAGAAAGACCTAAAAAGAAATTACAAAAATAAAGAATACGGTTTAATTTATAATAAATTTCCCTTTCCACATGCTAGAGAAAAGTTTATTCAGTTCGCGGAACGATTAGCAAAAAAGAAGAAAATAAAAGAAGCACTGAGTATTATTGAAATTTTTGTGAACGACCCACATCCGTTTACGCCAAATGTCAACGATCCGAATGACAAGAAAGGAGAATATGATAATCATAAGAAAATATTAGAAGGAGAAGAAACGATAGTAATCGATACAGTAAGGGGTTGGTGTGGTTGGGTTTTATTACAATGCTCTGTTGTCAAGAGCAGACCATACACAGAGAAAATGATAAATCTCGCTAAAAAGTTAATAGAAGATAAGAATTTATATGTTGCAAGCTATGGTGTCAATGCCTTGTCTGGGTTGGCGAACAATCGACTTACTGTAATGCCGGAGAATAAAAACAAACTTTTCTTCGGTAAAGATACAAAAACTGCCCTTAATAATGCCAAGAAAGTAGAAAAAATTGCTTTTGATTTTCTGGAAAGGGTAAAAAATTTGGATAATAAAACTCAAAACGGAATGGCTGAACCTTTATTGCGTCTTTTTAATCCTATGCGTGCTTTAAGCGAGCGAGATGCTATGATTTTGATTAATTCTTTAGCTGGAATGAGCATAAAAACAATTGCCAAAGCAGCCCCTCTGTTTATATATTTTGCCGAGTTTAGGAAAAATTATTTTAAAGAAGACTGGAAATGGAAAATGAAAGATTTATATGATGACCTAGAAGACTTTAAGGCTGAACCATTCCAGGAAAAAATAAAAGAAATTATAAAGAAAAATATTTCGGAAATTAATTCTGCATTTGCCTGGCAACTTTGGAAATTAATATCAGAATCAGTTGATGATAAAGTAGAAATAAAAGATGTTTTGAAATATAGCAGAGCATTCTCGATAGCATATAAATATTTAAAGATTATTTCTAGCTATTACGATCATCTTGCATTTAATCACATCTATAGATTTATTGAAGAAAATTTAGAGAAAAAACCACAAAATTGTTACAAATTGTTAATAAAATCTTTAATGACAGAGAGACAAGCATTGAGACAAAAGATAAAAATGGAAAAGCTGGGTCTTCGTGACTGGTATCCACATTATAAAATTGGAGACATTTTAACTAGTATAAAAAACAATATTGGAATAAATGAAGCACTTAGAATAATAGAATTTTTATTAAGCTATCCAAAAGAAGCTGTCGCGAAAATGGCTAACGAAATGCCAAATGTTATACAAGACTTACCTATTAAATATAATAAGAACAATAGGATAGAAAAAATATTTAATAAACTAATAGAAATAAACCCGAGGTATTATGATACAAAAGAAGCATGGAAGAATAGATCTAAGAACAAAAACTCATGAAAATCAAAAACATTGATAGAAAATTTAATGGACTTTATGAAAGATGGGAAAAGTATTTGAAATGGCGATATGGAAATACTGATAATATGTATAATAATACAAAGAATTTTTTGAAGGATGAAAGGATTAAATGTAAAGAGATAGACATAACAGAAAACCATCTTAAGAACATTTTAAGCCTTCGAAATGTTAAGGTTCATACTCCTTCTTTCGTAGAAATAAAAGAAAATGCTGTAATGATACTACAATTAATTATTAATAATTTTTGTAGGAAAGCATCAGACATAGCTACTCCTGGAGAGAAAATTTATAAAGCCACTCCATCTTTCTATATAAAGGACATTATTGAGATGATGGCCAAAAATTTATATACTCATGTTCCAATTATTCAAGGATCAAAATTTATCGGCATATTTTCTGAAAATACGCTTTTAAGACTAACCGTAGATAACAAAAACATTGACAAGCTTAAAATCAAAGATATACAAAGTTATCTGAAAGCCACAGAAGGAACAGACGCTTATGAATTTTTGGCGGCTGATGCTGATTTTTATAAAGTTCATAAACTTTTTCAAAAATATATTGATAAGAACAAGCGGCTTGGAGTTATTTTTCTGACAAACGATGGTAAAAAGTCTGGCAAAATAAAAGGACTAATTACTGCATGGGATCTTTCTAAAAATCAATAAAAATGGCTTTAATATGTTTATTAAAAAGAAAAATTGTTGCTCAATTTAAGCTCTGCATAAATTCTATCCATGGTATTAAGCATTGGAAAAATGTTGAAAGAATAGGTAAATATTTAACGAAGAGAAATGGTGCAGATTTTGAAATTGTGAGGCTTTTTGCCTACCTTCACGATTCAAAAAGAGAAAATGATGATCATGATTCTGAACATGGATTAAGGGCAAGTAAATTCGTAAAAAAATTATATGGTAAAAAGTTGCTTAATATTTCTGAAAAACAGCTTGAACAATTAATATTTGCCTGTAAGCATCACAGCAATCCAAGCGCCAAGAACGATAATGCTACAATCCAGACTTGTTGGGATGCAGATCGCTTGGATTTTTGGAGATTAGGAGAAAGACCAGAAAAAGATTTACTTTATACAGATATTGCCAAGCAAGATAAAACAATTGAATTTGCAAGAAAAATAAATTTGTGTAACTAAAAATATGACAGGAGAAGGAACTTTTTCTGAGGTACTGGCGAGGGCTTTTGGCGGAGCGGTAGTTATGATTATTATTTATATCGTGAGCAATCGCCATAAAATAAAGAAGGGCATGATAGAGAAAGAAAAAAAACGGAAAAAAGAACAAAACAAAAAAGACAAAGAAGGAACATTCTTTACGTGATAAGTGATAAATATAAGTAGGCTAAGAAGATAAAATCATGAAAGAAAAATTATAAAAAACAAGAGATTTATATTATGACCTGGCTAACAAAAAATCGAGGAATAATTCTCGGACATAACAAGACTATCAATAGATTATGGGAGTACAACTTTTGATAATTTTTGACGTAAAATAAAATATGATAATTCTTAGTTTAACTATTGGGATACTTGGTTTAATTGCTACGCTGAGCGGAACATATTTTACTTATATTTCGTTTGTAAATCCGGTCCATAGATTTAGAAGATATCTTAAAAATTCTAGTAATTGGGAAAAGTTCCAAGGGACAGAAGTATCCCTTTCGATCTATCGACACAAAAGATATCCAAATTTTCAAATCATCGTTGATTGGGACGAAACGATTGTAGAAAATTACCAGGAAGAATGGATGAGAGATTATCCTGACAAGGAGCATAATGCCTCTCGTTTTGTGCGATTGGAAGCGAATGCAATGCTTTTGGAAACGGAACTCTTTGTTTCGTTGGATGGCGGTAGAACTTTTGCTCCAGTGCCTCGCAGATCTTCCCAAAATGATAGATTCACTTACTGGTATGATAAGATACAGGTTCAATTAGCAAATATTATTGGTGAATACTCTTGGGAAAAAGACATAAATGAGTTTGCTTCAAAACAGAAAAAACCAATTTTGATTAAGGAATAATTATTTAAGAATTATTAGATTACATTTATGGCAGACATATTTGTCGGATTGTTTCTGTTATCGCTTCTTGGCTTTTTACTTGGAATGATAAAGCCAAAGATGTATGGTTTTGTTTTAAAGAAGAAAGCAGGGCGAAAGAATATAGGCATGATTTTTGGAGGATTAGTTATCCTCTTTTTTATTTTAATTGGTGTGACGATGGAAAACAAAGAAATAGAAACGAAAACAAAAGAATCAGGCATACAGAAAAAAGCAAGTGTAATAGACATTATTCAGGAATCTGTAATTGAAGAAGATATTATATCAACAACAACCGAAGTTAATGTATTGGATAATAATCAAAAAGAAGAAATAGAAGAAGATACTCTGCAAGAAACTATTTTACAAGAACCTCAGGAGATAGAACCAACTTATCTTGTTACTAAAGTTATTGATGGCGATACGATTGCAATAGAAGGGGGTGAAGTTATACGATATATTGGCATAGATACGCCCGAAACCGTTCATCCGTCAAAACCGCAACAGTGCTTTGGCCAAGAAGCGTCAGATAAAAACAAAGAATTAATTTCTGGCAAAAGAATTAGGATGGAAAAAGATGTATCAGAGACAGATAGATATAATAGACTTTTAAGATATATTTGGGTTGATGATATTTTTGTTAATGATTATTTGGTCCGCCAAGGATATGCTTACGCTTACACCTACCCGCCTGATGTAAAATATGCGGATCAATTCGTTCAAGCGCAAAAAGAAGCCATGAAAAACAATAGGGGATTATGGGCAGCGTGTCCAACTTCAACAGAAGAAAAGCCGACAGAAACACCTCCTGAAGAATTTACGCCTCCAGCAGACACAGAAAACACCATTTGCTCTTACAATGCATACAATTGTGGTGATTTTTCTACTCATGCTGAAGCTCAAGCCCTATATGAATTATGTGGAGGCGTGAATAACGATATTCATAAATTAGACGCAGATAAGGACGGATTAGCTTGTGAAGGTTTGCCGTAAAATACGAAATCAAATTAACCAATTAGTTTATAAACTCTATGAGCTTAAGTTGAAGCAGGTTAAGGTTGTCAAGAACAGGGCTAGAGATAAATAAAACATAAATGATAATAATGAATATACAACTTTCTTTATATAAAATAGAGCAGGAAAATTTTTTAAATTATCTTTCTTTATTGGAAAAAACACTCAAAAAACACCGCAAGAATATGGAAAAATGGCTGAAAGAACAAAAGTCTAAGATTATAAAAGACGGAGGACCAGATTTTTTTGCCTCAATAGAAGAGTCAGAATATGAATCATTGGAAAGGCATAGTAATTTGGCTTTTGAGTCTTTTGCAGTTTGGCTGTATGCTTATTTAGAGAATGAGTTAAATCAAGTATGCAATAGATTTACTTTGCGCCAAAAGTCAACATTAGAGCTCTCCAATATTGCCGGAAAAGGCATAGAGCGGTCTAGAATTTTTATGAAAAAGGTTGCCAAGTGGCAATTGCCGAAAGAAGATTTGTGGAGAGAACTAATTTTCTTGAGAGACATAAGACATGCTATTGTCCATAATGGTAGAATCATTAAGAAACCCAAACTAAAAACTTTCATTAATAAGCAGAATAAAGACGAGATATTTTGTTTGCCGAACGGAAGAATTGTTCTAAACAAAGAATTTTGTGTTAAATTAACAAACTTTGTTTTTGATTACTTAGAAGAATTAAGTGAAATCCAAAATTAAAAGATTAAATTTATGCAATTTACTCGAGAGAAAATAATCAAATATAATAAAAAATGTAATGCAGAGAATAAAAAAATAGCCGATGAATTAGTGATTTTTTAAAATTTAGACTATGCAAATTAAATTACCAAATATAAATTTATTAATGAAGAAGATTTTGCCGGTGAAAGCTTCTTTTACCGGTGACTATATTCATCCAGCATTAGGAAGGACTGCGACACAAACTGTAGAACAATGGAGATTAAATTATTTGAAAGAACTAAAACTAAATAATTCTTTTGATAATATTGAGAAGTTTAAGGTTTTTGTTACTAGTTTATTACTAAGGGCTAATAGGGGAGAAGTTGGAGGAAAACTATATAATGCTTTTAATAATAGGGTTAAAAAATTTAGCGATTTAGACAAGAGAAATATCAAAAAGACTTTAAAAGAATCTGGCTATCGTTTTCAAAATCAAGGAACAGAAACCGTATTAAATTTTAAAAAGTTACTACTTAACAAATATAATGAAAAATGGAATCAATATTTAAAAGAAGCCAAAGAAAGTTATAAGAATAATTTTATAGATGATGATTTTTTAAAAATAAAAGGAGTTAGTTTTAAAGTAAGAGATTTAGCTTTAAGTTGTTTTTTAAAAGAATATTCTGCCAATGATTTTCATGTGGTAGATGTTCTGGTAAGAACGGGTTTGGTTTTATATGGATATGGTGATCTAAATTTTGGCACTAATCCTAATAATGAAAAAAATTATTTATTTTTAAGAAACTTGATAATCAAAATTTCTGAACAAACATTTTATTCGCCCGGAGAAATCGATAGAATGTTTTGGCATTTTGGTCGAGCGATTTGTAAAAGCAAACCATTGTGCGAACAGTGCCCTATAAAAAATATTTGTTTGACTTATCAAAAAAATAAATAAACTTAAGATGGAAAACAAAAAGTTAGATTTAAAAACGATGGAAAATAAAAAAGGAAAAAATATACAAAATATCAAAGAATTATTAATTAAACGGATGCTTAAACAACGGTACATTCTTCGGAATAGTAAATACGGTCAATTTATTATTCAAACAAATGAGGTTCAGTCCCATCTAATTTTATTAATTTTATTAAGAACAGCTTTGCCTAACGAAAAACTTCATAAATATTTAGAAAGAATGACATTAGGGAGCTTAATAAACTGTTTTAGGATCTGCATTAAAAACTCTGACGAATTAACGCTAGTAAATTTTCTGAAATCGTATAACAAAGGTCGTATAACATTAGCTCATAGAATGTATACAAAAAAAAGACTTACGGAGACAAATTGTGAATTATCCATCAAATCAGGAGAAAAACTGTTAACAAAATTAAAAAAATTAATTAAAATATAAATAAACTATTCATGAAAAGGATTTTTTTAGCGTTTCCTGGATATGAAGTTAAAATTAAACAAAAAATTAAGAGAATTGATAATTTTGAATTTTGGGATTTAGAAAAAATTGACCAAAAGGATTTTGTAAAATTAATACAAAAAAAGATAATACCCATTAACAAGAATGTAATAAAAAATTATTTCACTATCAATAACAGGAAAGCATATCAAGAGGCTTACAAGGAAAGTAGTTGGGGAATGTTACTGCCTGATTTCACTAAAGATGTATCAGGTAGTAGATACGAAAGCCTTTTTGTGGTCAATCTTTTTTCCGATTTAGCGTTACCTGTAATGTTTTATGTCGGTAGAATGGGCGCTATGATTGAAAGGAGAAAATTGCCGATTCATGAAAAAGCAAAATTCCGCAAAGAAGATAAAAAATTTGCCAATAAGAAGTTCATCCAATTTTATAATTTGTTGCTACCAGAAATAATAGGAACAAATTGGCATACTAATGAAGTTTTGAAGTGGAATGGAGAAGATTGGAGAATTAGTATAGCCTGTTCTTTGTTTAGCGAATTATCAAAATATCAAAAAGTAAAATATCCCATGAAATGGCAAGCAGAATGCGCTGATATTGTAGCCTTTTATGAAACTTTGTTATCAAGAAAAAAGAATGATGGCGGATACTATAGAATAATTCAAAGAATAGAGGTTCTTTTAGGTAGTCATTATAAAAATAGATTTAGTAACATTAAAAAGGGATTAAAAGAACTTTATAATTACAGGAATGAATTTGTTCATGGTTCATTTTTCGAACGTCTAAAGAAAGAAACAAAAGCTTACTCGGATAATAAAAGAATGGCTCAACTACCAGATGTAGATTTTAACTTTTTGGAAACCCAAGCTGAAGTTGCGAGAAAAGTTTTTATTTCATTTCTTTATCTCAAGAAAAAATTTAAAAATTTAAATAAGCCTATTCCCGAAATTATTAATTCCGCAATTACGGACATAGGGCTTAGAAAGAAGATTCAATCATATGCTAATCAAATACTAAAATTAGTATAATCCTTATGATTTGTAAAATGTGTTTCAAAAATAAAACTCTGATCAATGCTCATATTATACCTGCGAGTTTTTATAGATATCTAAAGAAAGGTAAGACTCATCCTCTTGAAATACATACGAACATCAAAGGAGAACACAAAAGAAGATCTTGTATTGGGATATATGATAAAAAAATATTTGTTTGACTTATAAAAAAAATAAATAAACTTAGAATGAAAAACAAAAAATTGGATTTAAAAAAGAAAATACAACAAAATAATCTAATTCTTGTTTTGATTATTTTGGGCATAGTCGCTTATTTCGCTTCTAAGTTTTTTGGCATGCAAATATCTATTAGCAATTGGATTTATTTTGCTACATTTTTGGCATTACTTTGGTATGCGGAAGAAACCAGGAAAATTAGAGAAATTGAACAAGAACCAATAATAGATTTGTATTATCGTCCTCAGACATCAAAACATCAAAAATATTTGAGATTAAGAAATAGCGGCAAGGGGACAGCTTATAATATTAAGGTTGAAAAAATTAAAGCTGAAGATAGTAATAAAGAATTTGAATTTTATTTTGCCGACCCGAATTTAATTTTAATGTACGATAAGGAACAAACTTTATGGGTTCAAGCAAAAGATAATCAAAATGGAAATGCGAGCTATCAAATAAAAGACCAAGCATTAGGAGTTTTTCTATCTTATACAAGGGATCAAGCTATGATAAATAAGACGAAGATCAAAATAGTTATATTTTATGAAAATTATTTGCAGAAAAGATTTGAAAGGCAATTCTATTTTTATCACAGCCATCACTTAAATTATGATGAAATATACAAAAAAGAATTTGAAGTTGAATTTGTTAAATAATCATACGGATAATTATTAACTACTACAAAGAATTGATGAGCATTTTTCCGATCAGGATGCTTTAGAAAAAGCGATTAAATTATTGCGTATAATGGAAATTGTCTATAAACCGATGATTCAAGAGGAATATGATAAAGTTCAAAAATGCAGAGAAGAAACAAAATAGTAAGAAGGAATTAGAGAAAACAAAAGATAATTTATTGGGGCTTTGGCAAGGAGATTGAGAAAATATGAAAATGAGGAATATTTGCTAAAGTTAATAACTTAAACTTAAATGTTTACAAGCCAAAATTTTAAAAGAATAGGCGATCTTGTGTATAGAGATTACTATAAATACCTTTTTAAACAAGCCGTATCTTTGTTGCGTACATCCAGATTTCCCTTTCTAAAGAAGAATAATCTTTGGTTAGGAGGCTTACAGCGGAATATGGTGAAATATAGGGTTAAGTTTGAAGATACTATAAATAAAGGAAAATCAACTAAACCCAAAGATGAAAAAGAAAAGGAGGGAATAGATGTTGCGTTGAGGGCCAATAAGGAGTTTTTGCGTGTTTTGAAAGACATCGGCGATGGTATTGCGTGGCGTAATTTAGATTACCAGCGTCCGTTGATTCGATTAATGTCGGAACACGCACCAACTGGCAACATAAGTCCAGACGCTCAAAGATTAATTTTGCTTCTGGGTGCACGGAAACAACTTAGCGATCGTGTGATAATAAACGATATCACTCATTGTTTGAAGATCGCAGACCTAACGGTTGTTACTTCAAAAAATAAGATTTTTCTCTATGAAATTAAGGCAAGAAAAGATAAAACAGAAATTATAGGTATATCTGAGATTTATAGGCGTATTCAGCGTTATGGCCAGATAAAGAAACAAACGATATCACACTGGATAGTTCAACAAGCTTTTTTAAATAAAAAAGTTAAAACCCCAGATCGAGAAGTAAGAATTATTGATTTAGATTTTACATTTCATACCCATATATCCAAGATCAAAAAACTTATTAGAGAGGCGAACCGTAAAAACTTTTCCCGCGCGTTATTGGAAGACGGATATCATATAGAAATTTGTGCCCTCGATAGGGTTTTTGAAAAGGTAGGTCGGGAAAAACTCAAAGAACAACTAAGCAGATTAACTCCATTTAGTCCAAAAAAAGAAGGTTGGTCTGATACAACGCTTTGTATTTCAAACTATGATACGTTTTATTCTAGTATTAACGATAGATTTCTGAATTTTACTCCATATTCTATTCTATCATTACCTGCAAGAGATTGCGTTAAATTACTGATGGGACAACTTTATATTCGTGTTTGCTTTGATTTTATGGAATTAAAGAAAAAGTTCGAGAACGCCGGTTGGATCGTAGAAGTCAAAGACTTTAAATCAACGGAGGAAAAAAACAAGGAAATTATAAAAAAGATTCGTGAGGGGAAAGGAAGGTTTCTGGAACATCTTATTGATGAAACCATATTCAAAATTTCAAAGCAGGATAACGATGGTCAATATACTCAAGAGTTTCCTATTAATCTTATAACAATCATGCTTTCATCCTTTTACTCAACAGATTATTTGTTGGGTATGGCGGAAGCCGCTTACCAAGACGCAAAGATAAATGAAAGAGAAGGCGGCCTCTCTACCTTCAATTGCGTCCGAGAAAGGTATTTTTTAAACTGATTAGTGAAAATAAGACACCTCCGATACCCTTTTATACTGTCTCATTTGTCTCATTTTGTCTTTTGAAGCCCGACCGAGACGGGTTAAAATTCTCCAGGAATGAATCCTCTAAGAACCCCTAAAAGTCTTGCTATCTCAAAGTTCAAGACCGAGGTTGCCAGCAACTTAGAGCGACCAAGACAGGTTAAAAACCCAACAAAAAAGCACGAAATTTCCATTAATTCCGTGTTTTTTGTTTAATCTAAATTCCTAAAGAAAA
>Ga0265594_1000608_pt1 | contig 29173 bp, 17 predicted proteins | sample saktaG_11_FD_190147 | JGI IMG/M metagenome (GOLD analysis project Ga0265594, IMG submission 190147) | Saline water microbial communities from Sakinaw Lake, British Columbia, Canada - sak_2011_5_24_80m | ecosystem: Environmental > Aquatic > Non-marine Saline and Alkaline > Saline ... | reverse complement strand
CCGTTTATGAAGCTGACCAGATTCAGATTGATTGTCTCGGAGCCGATGTTCTGTAGCTCGATAAACTCTTCGTTAGGGTCCGGCGGGTTATACATTATCTCGGTGATGCGCAAAAGCTCCGCTACCGGACCGATGGCGTAGACCGCTTCATTCAGCGCGCTCCACTCATCGCCGCTCAATACCCTTGCCTTGACCTGAACGCTATGGTTTAGTGTAATTGGGCTGGTATATTCCAAAACACCGTCCAGTTCGCTATCGTCGGAATCGTCTCCGCTCGCGGTAAGCTCGGCGGAGATAAGAAAATCAGAGCTTGTGGCCGAGCTGTTCATGGCGTGGATGGCCAATAAATTGTCGCCCTGCTTTAGATTGTCGAGAAATTCAGAAATATCGATACTCTCGAACAGTATCGCCGCCGAATCGGAATGGCTGGCGCTGGCCCTGGAGTCCCAGGCCGGCGTGCCGTCGAAATTACGGCTTGCTACTTCGACGCCGTTAATGTAAGCGACAAAACCGTCATCGTACCTGACGTTAAGTGTCAAAGAAGTGTAGTCGGCATCGATTGTGAAAGGAATGCGGACGTAACACGTGGCGTTCCTGGCGTACATTTGTTCTCTGAGATCGAGGGTGATGAAGTTCTCGAAACCGGTGGTTCTCTCGAATCCGACGCCGCCGGGCGAGCCGGTGCAGGGCAGCCATGTCGAATCGTCGAAATCACCGCCGCCTTTCCATTCGTCACCGACCGGGCCGACTGGAACGATTGCCCGCTTGTCGGCATCCTCAGGCACCAGGGCGTTCGCCTGCTGTGATGCACCCGAAGATCGCGGGTCGGAGCCGTCGAGCGTGTACAATATCGTGCCGGTCGGGGCAGTCATCGAGAGCAAATCGCCGTCCGAAATTTCACCGCCATGCTGATAGTCTCCGTTGATGTGAAAGACCGGCGCATCGACATTCGGATACCAATCCTTGGATTGAAGCTGACCGAGCACAACCTGAGTTCGCAGCGGAAAACCATAGGCATCATAATCATTAATAATGCGGTCAATCTCAGGCCACCAATCGTCGTCTTTCGTATAAGGCCTGGACCTTTTTGAGTCACCCCATCTGGCCGACTCAGCGATAATCGCCATTTCGATTTGTTCGGCCCGCTCCAATAAACGCGATGTTGACTGGCCCGTGGTCAGCAATCCATCGTTGAAGAAGTACTTATGCGCGCGATCCCCCATTCTCAGTCTATACTAGGGATGAACAGCAAGACGCTGATGCAGCCACTGAGGATTGAAGTCCGCGAATTGCTGGCCGGCCGAATATGGGCCGGTTCGATCCAGATTCCAACTGCCCTGGGCGCCGATTGTATGCTCGCCGTCGTGCCTGAAGAACTTGAATCCATCCGGATTGGTTCGATTGTAGATGCCGTAGTAGTTATTCGGTCGGCTGTTGCCGAGGAAGTTGGAGATAGGGCCGTCACAGTCTCCCACGTAGAAAGTACAAAGCATATAATCGATCAGATTGTCTACATCGAGGAGCCTTTCATACGCCGGATTGCGCGTGCCGTCTGGATTCATCCCCTGAACTTTGTAGTAGGCTTCGTCCGTATAGAATCCTTCCGTTGCCGCCTGCCATAGCTGGCGGTATGCATCCATGGTTCCGTCTGTGGCTTCAATGGTGTAATTCGGGTTACCTCCGGTTGTCTTGATCACGTCGTAATCGTCCTTGCTGCCTCCGAAGTACGACTCGGCATACGACGCCTCGGAGCGTTCCTGTGTCTGGAAAATGCCCCAGTATTGGCCGTTGAGATAGAGATGATAATAGCGGCTGCGAGTATATGGCTGGCCCATGTCCCGCTGCACATCGCGTGAAAAAACCTCGCGAACCATCGTATTCTTGCTGCTGCCGTCGTAGCTCCATGAGTAGTTCTGTGAGGTTCGCAGGTCGACGTTGTCGAACTCGCTGACACCTTCATCCTCGAACAGCGGGAAACTCAGCTTGGCCTGGCCGTACTCGGCGCGGAAGAATAATCGGAAGGCATGTTTGGGGTTGCTGTTTTGTCTGCTGTATCCGCCGCGGATTCTCAGGCCGGCGTCGATCTGGAAACCTTCGCTGCCGTCGGGATTAATCAGTTCCACCGAGACGGGGCGCTCCCACGTCCTGCCCAGCATCCTGGCGTTTACGTAAATGCCTTTGGATGGATCGAACAGATTGTCCACATCCGTCACAAGCGAGATGCTGGGTATGGCCAGCAGGGCTTCGTCCATAAGGTCCTTGTATCGGTTGTCGTTTACGATGTCGGGGTCCATGCCATAGTTAATTGTTTGCCCGTTGACGCTGCCGGAAGGCCAGCCGGTGCCGGGGGCCTGGCCGGTAGGTGATTGTCTTATCACATCTTCGACAAAAATATAAGTCTGCGTCTTTGTCGTGGTGGGCATCCAGCCAGTTTTGGTTGCGATTGCTTTTAAGACGGTGGTCCTGCTGATTGGAATAGGATCGGTATAAGCCGTGCCGGATGAGGATCCACGTGCAGTAGGTTGATATGGTTCGCTTCCATCGAGCGAGTAGTAAATAATCGCATCTTCGGTTTCAGTGGCGAGCGTAAGATAGAACAACTCGTCATAAAAGCCGCGTTTGTGACTGAACTCGATATCGGAAACAAAGCCCTCATAGACGCCGACATTTTGCTCTCCAGGGCTGGGGGAACCGAAGGCCTGCCAGTAGTCGCCGGCGTCGGGGTACCGGCCGTAGGAAATGTCGTCGGCCTGCTCGCCGAAGGTGACGCTGTCGATTTGAGTGACGCCGTCGCTGTCGAAAAGGCCAATCTCCTCGCCGGCGGCGCCGAGTTTGAAATTAGCGTGCAGCCCGGCATCGGTCGTATCATTGTCGGCCCAAATCAACAGGTAGCCGCCTGCGGGAATTGTCGTTAAGGCGGAATTACTGCTCGGAATCCACCACTTGGTAGGAGCGGATAAGTTGTCCGTCAGATACATGCCGCCGATATCAATCGCATCGAGGCCGTAGTTGTGGATCTCGATCCAGTCGTCGTACTGGCCCTGCGGGTCCTGGATCGTAGTGTTGTTGGACGCCATTAATTCGTTGATGACCAGCGTAGTTTCTGCAGCATTGGCCGAGCCGATCAAATATGTGAGCCACATAAAGGCCAAAATTGGCAGGCGGATTTTCGTATTTCTGAGCATAACCTGTTTGTTTCCTAATATATCGTATTTGTTTCTTTGTGTAATTCTACCGGGAATCTATGGATTAGAAGCCGGAGTCGGTATAGCAGCCTGCCAGTTGCCGGGGTCATTGCCCGAATGATATTGGTCGGCAGATATTCTCTGCAGGGCATAACCCTTTCCGTCTGCGGCTTCGGGCCAGGGTGACACATCCGAATAAATCACTTCGTCGACAATGACCCAGCAGACCGGGTCGCCCGGCAGGTCGGGAGCCTCGGGTTTTTTCAGGGCAAGCCGCTCGCCGTTATTGGAAAGGTTTCCCGACCAGGGCCCTGCGATATCCACGGCGGGAGTTAAAAGTCCCGTATTGTATGCAGTGGCGAAAGCGTTCAACCTCGCGAGTTCTACAGCCGGGTCGAAACTTACAATTATTAATCTTCCTCCAGCAGGAATTGACGTATTGTCTTCGAATGTATAGTCAACGGCACCATCCAAACGCCAGGAGCCTTCGGAATTTTCAAGATAAATCGGGCTTGCCGTGGGATTGTATAACTCAATATACTCATCGTCAGTTTCATTGGCAGGGTGATACATCAACTCGTCAATCATTAAATTCAGGATAGGATTATCGTTGGCCGAGTCACGAGAGGGCGTCATTTCAAGACAGTACGCATCGCCATCCGGATAGCGGCCTATGGATGTATTTATCAACTGGCCCTTGAAACTGATGCTGTCAACGACACGGTCCTCGGATGTGCCGGGCAGATATGAGAGAATCACGTCTTCCCCAGCCTTGTTCAGGCCGAATCCGCTGCTGATTGGATTATGAAAGCCTGTCACCTCGTCGAAACTAATATAGGAGTGGCCGGCGATATCAACCGCTGGGATAGCCCATTTCCTCAGCTCGTCGATGTCATCACTGAGATACCAGTGATTCAGATTGATACTTGTCGCCGCCGTATTGTAGAGTTCTATCCAGTCGTTGGATTCGTGCTCGGGGAGTTGCGGATTGCGATAATCGGTATGAGCCATAATCTCGTTTAGTACAACGGTTGCTTCCGGCTCGGGATCGTCCGTGCCGGGAGAGCCGCCTATGTAAGTGCTTGCGCGCCAGTTGCCGCCATAGTTGAGAGAGCCTTCGGGCTCGCCCGGAAGGGCCGATATCAAAGGCACGAGCGAATGACCTCCGCGTGCGGCGGCAAGCGGCCAGCCTCGAGAGTTATTGTAAGCGAATTCTGCAATGGTTCCGTTCCAGAGATCGATTAGGCTTATGGTTTCACCGGTGTTTGAAAGCTTGCCGCTATATTCGCCGGCTATTATAGCGGACAATCCCGCGCCGTAGCGAGACTCGAAAGCATCCTGGTTCCTGACCACAAGTACGAACTCACCGGCCCCAAGACTCGTGATGCTGCCATAGTTGAAATCGAATGTGATGCCGTCGATAAAAGAAACGGACGTCAAATCGATTGTCTCATCTCCGATGTTCTGCAATTCGACGAACTCGAACTCGTCATTGTCGGTAGAATCGTTAGCCGGTGGGTCGGCCGGATCATACATTACTTCTGTGATACGCAGATTATTCAACGTATAGGCCGCGAGCGGCTCACCGGTTACAAACTGTTGCGGCGCCGACCAGTGGCTCCAACGGCCGCTGTTATCTTTCATCCGGCAGCGAACCCGGTAGGTCCGGCCGACTTTGACCTCGCTGGCGGGAATGGTTATGTCACTGTCGAAGTTTGCCATTTCTTCGCTTTCCCAGACAGCATCGATTTCGTACTTGCCTTCTGTGACCTGATAACTCGGGGGAATACTGCCGGGCTCGGCCAGCTCACCTGTCAGACGAACATCGATGAAGCAATCGGAACTGCTGGTGCGTGACATATTTTGCACCTGGATAGTGATTATGTTTTCGCCCTCGACAAGGTAGGTCGGTTCCGGCAGCACAAAAGTAAACCAGCTCTTCTCGGAAGAGTGGGCGCCGCTTGCGTAATCTTCATAGGACATGTTTTCCGAGGGCATATTCTCCTGCAGCACGAACGTGTCATTGATCCAGACATTGAATCCGTCGTCATACATCGCTTCCAGTATGAGATTATCTATCGCTGCGAGGTTATCTATCGTAAACTTCTTGCGGATGAAGAAGGACGTGTGTGCATATCGCATGTCTTCCAGTGTGGTTCCCAGGAAAGATGTTGGTTCTCCCCAGCCGATAGGAGTTGCTCCTGTTTGCCATAGCGAATCGTCAAAAGATAATTCCCGCCATTCGGTCGTATCGGGCGAAGAAGCCTCCTGCGTACCTTTGAAGTATTTCCATTCGCTGCCGTCGGATATCAGCATGATGTCTTCATCCGGCAGCGCGACTTGTGAGCCTTCAGTGACCTCGGCGATTCGCCATTTCATCGCGGAGAATGTGCCGTTGCCCTCTGGGTCGCTGAAGGGACTGGCCTCGAACGTCAGAGAATTAATCGGATAAGTTGAAGGACATGTCGCTGTAACGATGGGAGTGCGAGGTATCGAGGAATCTTCGAAATACGTATCGAATGCGCGGTTGTTCGAAACCGCATAGTTCTTCATGATCTGCACCATGCCCCGGAAGTCTTTAGTGGCGGCACGCTGATAGAAACGGCCCTGTCCGGCTTTGCTTCTGTTGATATAGTTGCTGGTCATAATCGGATTGTAGTCCCACATGGCCCGGTCCACTTCGACAAAAGTCGGGCCACCGGTCGGATGATCGATAATATCCGCAAGATCGTCAAGCACCTGATACAACTGGTCGGCGTTGTACAAAAGATCGTGAAATTCCCGGAGGCGATTCTGGTATTCGATCATAATGTTCGGATTGGAGAAGATGCTTGCCTGTCTCTTGAATACATCTTCACCGTTGCCGTACATATTGTTTGCCCATGTCAGGTCCACATCCCACGACAGCATCGACCACTTATTGGTCTCGGGATTCAGATAGAAGAACCAGTTCTTGCCGTAGCCGATGTCGCCGTGGTGAATGCCTTCGACCACGCACCTGTAGCCATAGTATCCGGCAAGGTTGACATTTTGATCCCACCATGATTCTGAAGGTCTGCTATTGTATCCGCTCATAAAGGCGCTCAGATCGGAGCCGTTGGTAACATGTGTCGGTCCCTGATTGTTTAAGCTTCCTGAATTGTTCTCAATTTTATAGAGATTGCCGTCCGGCAGATTGTGCTCGTTCAGGAATCTTCCGTCCATTTGTTCGAGGGTCATGTAGAGGCCCCAGAAGTCGCCATCGTACTGCGTTGGCCCGGATTCAACAATCTCGTCAATAATACGGAAATGAAGCCAGTTGGTTTTAGATGCCTCGGAGCCCATCATGTTGAAAAGTTTGCAGGAGGCAGCCTCGAACATTCCCTGTTCTCCCCGATGCTCATAATCGCCCTGCTGGATGCATGCGGAGAAATTGAGTTTGTCCCATGTGGTATCGTACTTCCGGCCGTAATCATCCCGAGCCTGGAAGCTATGCCCGCGGTTGAAGTCAAATTTCCACATATTCTTACCCATGGCGTATCGCCAGACGCCGCCGCGGGCACGGTAGCGGATGTGGTCGTATACTTTCCCATCGTAAACGAGCGTGCCATACCATTTATAATCATCGCCCCCGTACCTCTCACCCCAGGTGCAATTTTCGACGTCCGTATTTTTGCTGATAAGTTGATAAACGGGCAGACTCCGCATGACATCCGTGCCGTACTCAACTACTGGACTGACTCCCGGCTGGATGGCTCCGTACCATGCGGGAACCCCGTCGTATACGAAGTAAGCGAAATTCGGCTGCGGGTCGTCCATGTACGGCACCATGAGGCCGCGCCCGCCGCTATCGGTGACCGTAATACGATAGCGCAGAAGCCGGCGGTGGACCTGGATCGTGCCCGGAAGCTGGGCGCTGTAAATATCATCGCCGGCGGTTGCATCACCGTTGAGCCCGTCATCGAGCATCATAACGGTTGTCCAATTCGCATAGTATTGCGAATCTTGTATATTTATATAGCTGCCGGGTTCTACGACCTGATAGCTCAGAGTAACATCGTCTACGCCGTCGGCATCGGTAACCTTGGCGGTGACTGTGACCACCTCACCTGATTTGGGCTGCTTTGGCGAATGGTTTACCTGGCGTATATGAGGCGGCGTGTTTTCGAGATAGACTATTTCGTTCTCTGCTGCCGGTGTGGGATGAGCCGAACGCCAGCTTCCGGCCAGGTCATTATCGCTGAACGGATTGACCAGTTGGATGGAATTTCCTTCGCCCGGCTGGTTGTCCGGCACGGAATCTCCTACGGTAGGCCATGGGAATCCGAGCTGATAATTGACTTGATCGATTTCGTCGCCGAAAGCGTTACACAGTTCGATATTTTCCCCGTTATTGCTGAGTTTGCCATCGAACGGCCCGAACAACAAGTTGGGAGATACGGAAAGCCTGGAGGTGCTCCACTTGGCCTGGATATGGGCCGGATTTTGAGCCACGATTACGTAGCCGCCCGCCGGCAGCGTAGCACCGGCGCCGAACCGATAAGAAATACCGCTTCGGAAGTACCAGCCCGACAGATCGATATCGTCGGCCGCTGTGTTGTGAAGCTCGATGAACTCGACTAACTGGGTTTTCACGTCGGGATCGTAGTGAATCTCGTTAATCACAACGCTGTAGTCCGCTGGAATGCCTAAAGCCATAGAACCGGCCAGGGCGGTAGTCAATACCAGAAATAGCCAGGATTTCCTCAATGATATGATCACCTTTTATCTCCTTCCTAAGTTTCTTTTTCATCGTTTTGGTGTAGGAGCAATCCCATGTGATTGCCCAAGGCAGGCACGCAGGCCTGCCCCTACGGCCACGCGGTCATGGGGACTCCTTACGGAGAACACAGCACGCTTCGATAATCATTCTAACATATAAAGAACCGTCGAGTCAACGCATTTCGGCATAAATTTAGGCCGTAGGGTGTGCATCGCACACCATTTATTGTCGATGTTGGTGTGCAGTGCACACCCTACCGTCTATTGATTCACTGAGGGAGCCTCGGCAACCCAGTTTTCGGGATCGTTGCTGTAGTCGGTCGGTACTTTCCGTGTGAGCGATTTACCGTAACCGTCCGGCTCGATTGGCCAGAGATCGATACCGCCGGGGCAATTCTCCAGATGGGAGCCGTCACTGTAATTGACCCTGTCGATACGGATGTATTGGCGCACGCCCTTTTTATCAACGTCACCCGGCATTCCAAGCTCCAGGCTTTCACCGGCGTTGCCCAGGTTTCCGTCGTAGGGGCCGAGAATGATACCGGCAGGCACTGCTGGGTATCGCCAGGAAAATGCCGCCGGTTTTTTGACCATCAATAGATATCCGCCGGCAGGGATTGTCACCGGCGCATCGGTCGGAAAAGTGAACTCGATGCCGTCGGTGAATTTCCACGGCTCGCCGGTATCATAGTTATATAACGTTACCGGCTCGGTGCTGATGTTGTGCAGTTCGACGTATTCATATTGGTCGTTGGTGTAAGAGCCGCCTTCCGGCCAGTCGGGATTGTACATTATCTCGCTGATGACTATGGGGCCGACCTTTGGATACGAATTAGCGGAGCCGGGTGTATTCTCATCCATCGCCACAAAGTTGTAATTATCCGTGCTGGATTTATAATATCGCCCGAACGAGACGCCGGTCTCCGAAGCGCCGAAATCCTCTGTGCTCCGATAGCCGGTTAAAGCATCATTGTGTGTGGAGCTTAGGTATAAACGTTCGCCGTTTTCACTCATGGCAAAAGGCTCATAAGTACCCGGATCGTTCGTGTTGCCGAAGTGTAGGTCTTCGTATAAAAGGAGGTAACCATTCGGGCCGATAGTGGTTCCGTTGGCAATTTTGTATTTGAAAAGGTTATCGTTGCTGTCGCTTAGGAACCAGCCGCCAATGTCAATCGCAGTGGCGGTAGTATTGTGCAATTCGATCCAGTCCGAAGCCTCGGCGTGCGAATGGGCCAGGACTTCGTTAATCACGATGGCACCTGGTTCGGGTATCATACCGCTGTCATCCTGTCCCGGCGAGCCGCCTGCGTAAGCGCTCGGACGCCAGGAGTCTTTCTCGTTCCAACTGCTCAGATCAGGATTCGTCGCATTTATTATAGTCAGCGAAAAACCTTCGCCGTCGGTAATCGAACGCCAGCCATCTTCATAGCGGAAGTTCAGAATCGTTCGGCCTATGGCATCCTGGAGCTCGATTCTTTCGCCGGCATTGTTAAGCTTGCCGGAGTATTGACCTGCGATGTGGATATTTGTGCCGTACCGTGCTTCGAATACATGGCGGTCCTGAACGACGACAACATATTCGCCTGCTGCAAGCTCGATGCTCGGGAAGGTGAAATCAATGCCGTTCGTAGGGGCAACCCCATGTGGTTGCCCAGGGCAGGCACGCGGGCCTGCCCCTACCAGATTCAGATTGATTGTTTCGGTGCCGATGTTCTTTAGCTCGATAAACTCTTCGTTCGGGTCCTGTGGATGATACATTATCTCGGTAATGCGCAGATTCTCTGCTACGGGCCCGACGGCGTAGACCGCTTCATTCAGCGCACTCCATGTATTGCCGCTCAATACCCGTGACTTGACATGGATGCTGTGGGGCAATGTAATAGGGGCAGTATATTCCAGGGCACCACCCAGATTATTATCGTTGGAACCACCTTGTATTGCCAGTAATTCGGCGGAGATAAGAAAATCGGAGCTTGTTGTTGATGCGTTCATGCCGTGGATGGCCAATATATTGTCACCTTGTTGTAGAGTATCGGTAGAATCAGAAATATCGATATTTTCTAACATTACAGCCGCCGAGTCGGAATGGGTAGAGCTAGCGTTGGAATTCCAGCTTGGCGTGCCGTTGAAATTTCGTCTGGCTACCTCAATACCGTTGAGATAAGCAACAAAGCCGTCGTCGTATCTAACATACAGCGTCAGAGAGCTGAAATCTTCGGGATTACCGAGCGTAAATGGGATTCGGATATAACAGGTGGTATTCCTCGCGTACATCTCATCCTGGACATCAAGAGTGATGAAGTCCTGATAGCCCGAGGTTCTTTCATATCCGACGCCGCCTGGGCCACCGGTGCAGGATAACCATGCCGAATCATCGAAATCACCACCGCCTTTCCAGGCTTCGCTGATTGTGCCGCTTGGAATAAGAACTCGCTTGTCGGTATCCTCAGAGACCAGAGTTGTCGCTGGTTGTGATGTAACCGGCGAGCGGGGATCAGAGCCGTCAAGTGTATAAAATATCGTACCCATTCCGGCAGTCATTGAGAGTGCATCGTCTTCGGATATTAATCCTCCATGCTTGTAGGCTCCGTTGATACCAAAGACCGGGGCATCGACAGAAGGATAGAAGTTGGCCTGCCTGAGTTGGTTCATGACGGTTTCCGTTCGAGTGGAAAAGTACTCATTCACCAAGCGATCAACTTCATCAACCCACTCAACATCGCGAGTATAAGGTCGCGACGGCCGAGGCTCGTCACCCCAGCGCGCGGATTCCCCTACGATGGCCCCATAAATCTCGTTCACCCTGGCCATGTATCGTTGGGTTGTGCTTTCCCGCGTCAATGCTCCTCCGTTAAAGAACTGCTTATGGATGTGGTCAGCTATGAGCATCTTAAAGTCGGAATTAGCACGAAGTTTGTTTATCAAATAGTGAGGATTCCATACTCCCACCAAGTTGACACGGTTTTCTGTAGGGTACTCTAACGCCCACTCTGTGTCCCATGGCACAAAGATAAAAGGGCTTGCCGGTTCTCTGAGACGAACTGCATAGAAATTACGTGGAGTGCGCTGATCCCCCAGAAAGACGGGTGCGTCCCGGCTGCCGACGTAGTAAATCATCAGCATATAGTCAATCATGGTAGGAATGTCTACATAGGCCTGGATCGTCTCATAATTCTCTGATATACTCAAATCCCGGTCTGCCATCGAGAACAGTTCATTCCATGCTTGGGTCGCCCCAGCCCCCCCTGATTTAACTGTCATTATAGTGCTGCCCCCATATCCGCTGGGGGCCTCCAGTACGTCATAGTCCTCTTGGTCGCCTCCCAAATGGTCTGCGACAAAATGCTCATCAGGCCGTTCGGTCATGATGTACAGACCCCAATAGAGTCCGTTAATGTATACCTGGACAGGCCTGCCGTAGGGAGTAAGGCGTCCCATATCCCGCACAGTGTCGCGGGCAAAAACATCACGGAGATAGTCGGCATGTTGGGATCCGCTCATCCCGCTATGACCGGTCCATGAGTAGTTCCATATCGAGCGCAGAGCAAGCGTGTTAAACGTCTTGATTTCGGTATCCGGAAAAAGTGGATACTCAAGTTTGGACAGACCATATTCGCTCCTGAATATGACTCGCAGGGCATTCTTGATATTGCCACTCCTGCTGTACGGCCCTCCATGGATTCGCAGCCCGGCATTCACACCGAAGTGTTCACCCGTGTTCGGATCTATCCATTCTATGGAGGCGGCCCGTTCCCATTGGTCCCCATACTGGCTGGAATTTGCATAGATTCCACCACTACCAAAGAAATCTTCGTTGGGGATCACGATGCTAACCGAAGGAGTGGATAAAAGATCGTCTTTAATCTCACTACTATATGCTGGATCGTCCACCACGTCCGGATCCATTGCATAGTCCGCAGTTCGGCTACCCCAACTAGCAGGGAAACCGGTCGGGTGTGCAGGCTGGAGAATTACATTGTCGAGAAAGATATATGTGTGGGTGTTGATCTCCGAAGGTTCCCAGCCTGTCTTGATTGCCTTTGCGCGAAGGCATGTAGTATTCGCGATTAGGATTGGCTCGGTATATATCGTTCCGCTCGGAAGCTGGCCGCCAGACGTATAAGGCTCGGATCCGTCGAGCGTATAATAAATCGTAGCATCTTCGGTTTCGGTGGCGATTGTGAGGTAGAAAGCCGTATCGTAAAAACCGTGGTTGTGGCTGAACTTTGGAGTATCAACCTTATTCAGATATCCATTGCTGTTTTCTGCTCCCGGGCTTGGCAGACCTAAAAAGCCCCAGTTGTCATTGGCATCGGGGTAGCGGCCGAAGGAGATATCGGTATTCTGATCGGGGAATATTATGCTGTCAATCAGAGTAATTCCGTCGCTGTCGAAAAGGCCGATCTCCTCGCCAGCGGCGCCGAGTTTGAAATTAGTGTGCAGCCCGGCGTCGGTTGTATCATTGTCGGCCCATATCAACAGATAGCCACCTGAAGGTATGGTTGTTGCAGCAGTATTGTTAGCTGGTATCCGCCACCTGGTGGGGACGGACAGATTGTCCGTCAGGTACATCCCGCCGATATCGATGGCGTTAACACCGTAGTTGTAAATCTCGATCCAATCATCATACTGCCCTTGTGGATCTTGTAAGCAACTGTTGTTGGACGCCATAAACTCGTTGATAACAAGCGAAGTTTCCGCTGCATTCACAGAGCTTATCAGAGATGCAGTTATCACAAGTCCGAGGAATAAGTTTCTCGTATGTTTGCTCATAATTCATTTCCTCACTCACTGATGTTCGAGCCATCCGGATTGAACACTCATTATAGCCTTATCCGGGATTTCCCATATACACTTCAGCTACCACATTTAAGACGTTAAGAACGCAAATTTGTTACAATAATTCTTACGAAAAAGTGCGTAAAAGCTCATAATTTGCTCGTTCATCGTTTATCGTTCTGGTGTAGGGGCAATCCCATGTGATTGCCCAGGGCAGGCACGCAGGCCTGCCCCTACGGCACGCGGAACGCAGCACACTTCGATGTGGTACACAACGTGGTGTATACCACTGTTGCCTCACGTGGTGTCCCATTTTCAATCGCACGAAGCATCAAAAGGGTTTCCGCATTCGAGCCAGTCACCCGCTAAAATGGCAAAGTCCAGAAAATTGACGTAGCAATCGCCATTCAGGTCGGCTATGAGCTGTTTCCGGCATTGAAATATCATGAAATTCTCGTCACTGGAATCACGGATAGTGACATCCAGGGGATCGCCTATGCGAATAAGGCACTGATTCGAATCTACGATGGGAAGCGGATCCCATATGTAAGAACCGGTATTCACTACAGTGTCGATCGCCTGCCAGTTTTGGCCGTTGTCGGTGGAGTACTCGATTGTCACGGTATCCAGGTCGATGCCTTGCTGTGTTTTCCATGTAATTGTAGGGGCAGGCCCGCGTGCCTGCCCTGGGCAACCACATGGTATTGCCCCTACGGCCAGGTTCTCACCGCCGTTTGGCGATAAAACAATGGGTCTGGGACTGACGGGGTAACTCCACACATCATCGTGCTGATATATACCGGGAATGCTCAAGTCATTCGTTTGTCGCTGCATCCATGTCAGGGTGACATTAAGGCCGTCGACTTCGACTAAAACGTATCCATAGTTTCCGGCGTGATAAAGTTGCTCGACAGTATAGAAACTGTTATCGCCGGTGTAGGGGGGCGACCATGTGTATAGCGGTGCGCCAGCGGTGGCGATGATGTACTGGTGAATGTCGTTATCCGGATCGCCGTCACCGTCGTCAATTCGAGCATGGTCGTAGAAATGGTCGTGACCGGTGAGATACGTTCGGCCGCCGGCATTTCTGATGCTTGCCCAGAAAGCGTCCCGTTGGTCCGGCCGATTGTCGAGACAGTCGGTGTGCAGTGCCCGGAAGGCGGCTTCGTGGCCGGTGATGAATATGTGCGGCTTAGTATTAACGGCTAATTGATCATCGAGCCATTTCTGATTTACCATGTGGACGTCGTCGTGATTTATGCCGGCGTATTGATCGAGCGAGACGATAAAGGCATTTTTATGCGTCACGGCGTATGTCATGTATTTCTCGGACGCCGGGCCGTTATCGGGCAGCTTTTGCTCGGGGTAGAGGTCGTTGCCGAAGACGTTTAGCCAGCGGGTCGCGTGGTTGTCGTCCGGATCGATATCGGGCCGGATGCTATAGCCCCAGACGTCCATAATCTCATGATTCCCGCGAGAAACGTAAACTCCGATACCTGCATTATAGACTGGATTCATGATGTCTACCCAGGCTCTGAGCTCGTCTTCGAATCCTGCCGGTCCGATTGATGCGTAGCCGGAGACCAGGTCGCCGGGAAAAAGCACGAAATCGACGCGGTGACTGAGTATCTCGGTCACAAGCTCGCTCAGAACTGTTTGCTGAATGCCGTTGGTATAGCCCCGGGAGTCGCAGGTGACGATAAACTTCCACGGATTACTCGTTCGGCGTTCCTCGTTCTGCGTTCTCCGTAAGTCTTGTGCGGCACTCGCCGTGCGGTACGATTCAAGACACATTGCCGGTAGGATTAGCAGAAGATAGAATACCACGTGGGGTATCTTAGTGTGGAGGGCGGGTAGGGTGTGCACTGCACACCATCTCTTTGCGTTGAAGGAGTGCAGTGCACACCCTACGTATGGTCTTTCTCTTTTGATTCTTTAGGCCTCCAAAGATTGTCGAAAAGCAGAATTTCGAATGTCGATTTCACAATCGTAAATCGGAAACCGAAAATCGCAAATTCCTAATCCCTTTTTGTTAACCAGTCGGCCTTTCGATTCTGGTTGTCTAAAATTGCTACCAAATCCGAGACATCTATCACGCCGTTGGGATTAATATCCCCGATTAAGTAACTGTCGGGCGATTTTGTGCTGTTTAGCAGATTATTGAGCATAATAAGAAAATCTGCTTCGTTGACGATGCCGTCGGCGTTTATGTCATACCAGAAGATATTGTCGGTCTCCTGCTTGTTCTGGACGTTCCATGCGATTCCGTATCGCTGGCTAAGAGCCGGTTCTTTCGGGTTCTCGATGTTGCTGAAAGAAATAGTGATTTTGTAGTTTATATAGCCGGCGTCCGCGGCGACGTGAATGTGCTCGACATTGTCAACGCTGCTGTCACTGTAATCGAGCAGGTAATCGTTGTTGGGATTGTCCGGGTCGATAGCCCAGAGTTCGAGTCGAAGATTGCAATTTTTTTCAGTGGCCGGCTCGAAAGGATATTCGGTGTTATAGTGCCTGTTCCAGACAACCGTGGCGGTAATGAATTTGTCAGCCGGCTCATCGAGGAGAATTTCGTAACTGTTCTGGGGCGTTTGGGTTTTATCCAGCAGATTCAGGTCCCAGCCGGTCGTGGGAGCGTCACCCGGTTCGGATAAACCCGCGACCAAATGTTCATAGGCACCGACCGCATTGAGCATTCCGGCCCCCTGTACATAATCCAGCGGTGAGGCGTGGTCGTCATCGGTTTGAAGTTCCCCTTTGTGCCAGTAGGGCAGTTTTGTCGCGGAATTCATCAGAATTGCCTTAATGACGCAGTTTCCGCCATCTGGCGAGACAGCAGGGCTCAGGTCGGGATTTTCCTTCGCCTTTTGAACGAGCAGGCCGACTGCCCCGGCGACAACCGGCGCCGAGAAGCTCGACCAGTTACCGGTTGGCTCGTAGCTGTTGGGCTCGTTCAGCTCCGCCGCGAAGTAATTGCCGGGAGCGACAATGTCTGGCTTACAGCGGCCGTCGCCGGTCGGCCCCGTGCTGGAATGCTCTGGATAAGCAAGAGCGAAGTTGGCCAAATTAGTCGCAAGGTCTTCGGTGTTTACGGAATCAACCACGCCTACGCCGATGACATTGGCTCCGGCGCCCGGGTAAAAGACCGGGGCATGTGCATCGGCTCCGTTACCTATACTGGCTACGACGACAATTCCGTAGGACTCTGCCAGCAACTCGATGCCTCTTGTCCACGGGTGCTCAAACGGAGAGCCGAAGCTGGCGGTTATAATATCCGCATCGGGCGGAATCTGTTTAAATACATTGCTGAGCACAAAGTGCCAGAATTCAAAAATATCAGCCTGGGCTCGCGGCGCTGCGCCCTCGTAATAAAACGCTCCAGTCTCAGGATGAAATGCAGCGGGATCTTCGCCGAACAGTATTGAACAGATCGCAGTGGAATGCGGTGAAGTTCCTGCCGGCAGCTTCGCCTGGTCTTTGAAGCCGAACAGACTCGTTTTGAATGAGTTGTGGCTGATGTCGGGGCGGTAATCGTTTTGCGGTTCGTCGTCGATATACGTATAGCTTCTGGAGATGACTGCGAATTTGACGCCGGCCCCGGTCAGGTTTGGATCCATCTCTCGCAAGGCATATATTCCGGTTTGTTCTAATCCCTGCGGCTGGAGGACATTTTTGCTTTGTGCATCATCTGCACCGGCAGCAATGCCGGCAGAACAAAACAGTACTACCATGCATGCTATCAAGCTTAATGAGAGCGTTTTTTTTGTCGCCTGCGTCACGTTACAACTCCAGAGGTGGACTGGAAAACGGGGTGGATCAAAGTTGCCCTTCCGGTCGCCAACCTCCGTAAAAAGTACCTTCTTTTCATCTAATACCTGCTACTATGATACTATAAATCGCCCTGATATTCAAGTAAATAATGGTGTAAGTCCGTATAATTTAATGATTTTCAAAGCTGGAAAATGCGGTTTTTGAAAACTTATTGAGAAATCTTGCCTTTATCGGTCACGGGTGTTATACTCAGGGCGAAATTCAGAATTCGTTCAACTAAAGGTTTACTGTAAGTATGAAAATTATATTGGATTCGAAGCAAATCGAGCAGGTTCTCAGGGATTTGACAAATAGTATTATTTCAGATACACCGCCTGATCTGGATATTGCCGTAATCGGTATTCGCAGCAGGGGGGAGGTCCTTGCCCAGAGGCTGTCGAGCCGATTATCACAGGAGCTTGGCAAAGATGTTCCGTGTGGGACTCTTGATATAACGCTTTACCGTGACGATTTGAATTCGCCGCGTGGTAATTCCCAGCCGCATGTTCGCACAACTGAAATTGGCTTCAATATAGACGACAAGATTATAATTTTGGTTGATGATGTTCTTTATACCGGCCGGTCGACGCGTGCGGCGATGGCTGCCCTTGTAGATTTAGGCCGGTCGAGAGCGATTAAGCTGGCGGTTCTTGTTGACAGAGTTGGCCGGGAGATGCCGATACACGCTGATTATGCCGGTTACAAAACTGATGCCGCCCCTGGTGAGTTGGTGCAGGTCAATCTCGTCGAGTCGGATGGAAAAGACGAGGTTGTTATCGAATAATAAATTTTGAATGTCGCATTTCAAATAACGAAATGCAAGGGACGAAGTACGACAAGGATGGCACTAATAAGGAAAAGCAAGCAATTCAAGTGGCATCGAAAGCACTTACTCGGGCTGCGGGAGCTTAGTGCTGAGGAGATTACGTATATCCTCGATACGGCCAAAGGTTTCGAGCAGATAAGCACCCGGTCGGTCAAAAAAGCACCTCCTTTACGCGGCAAGGTTGTAGTGAATTTGTTTTTCGAGGACAGCACGCGTACGCGAATCAGTTTTTCTCTGGCTGCAAGCCGGTTGAGTGCCGATATCATCGAGTTCACCAAGACACTCAGTTCGGTCAGCAAGGGTGAAACGCTGCTTGATACGGCCAAAAATCTGGAAGCCATGGGGATTGATATTGTCGTAGTGCGGCACAGCGCAGGCGGGGCGCCCAGATTTCTGAGCAAAAATATGAATGCCTGTGTAATCAATGCCGGCGACGGATTCTGCGAACATCCGACACAGGGTCTTTTGGATGTTTATACGATTTGGAAAATCAGGGGTACTCTTGAGGGTTTGAAGATAGCGATTGTCGGCGATATAGCGCACTCTCGCGTGGCCCGCAGCGATATGTGGGCGATGACAAAGCTCGGCGCCGAAGTGACATTTGTCGGTCCGCCGACGCTGATGCCGGCAGAAGTGGCCCGGTTGCCGGTCAAGGTGAGCTATAGCCTCGATGAAGTTATCGAAAAGGTCGACGTGATAAATATGCTTCGGATTCAGTTTGAGCGGCTCGGCGGAAATCCTTTTCCTTCCATACGGGAGTATTCGCATTATTTCGGGCTGACTGTCGAGCGTATGAAGAAGGCAAAATCCGATATTATGGTGATGCACCCGGGGCCGATTAACAGGGGACTGGAAATGGAGAGTGAAGTAGCCGACGGCCGGAACAGCGTGATCCTGGAGCAGGTGACAAACGGCCTGGCGGTGAGAATGGCTGTGCTGTTCCTGGTCAACCAGGCGGCGGCCCAAAGCAAATAATTATTGATAATTCATTATTTTGCAACGACTTATGAGTTCTGAACTTTTGATAAAAAATGGACGGGTTATCGATCCGGCCGGCGGCATCGATAAAAAATGCGATGTGCTCATCGCCGACGGCAAGATCGCTGAGGTCGGCAGCATTAATAAAACCGTGCAGACAGTGATCGATGCCGAGGGCAAGCTGGTGACACCGGGTTTAATCGATATCCACGTTCACTTTCGCGAGCCGGGAGACGAAGAGGAAGAGACGATAGCGAGCGGTTCTATGGCTGCGGTGGCGGCAGGTTTCACTTCGGTCGTTTGTATGCCGAACACGAATCCCGTGATAGAGAACGAGACCGATATCGAATACATTCATCGAAAGGCGAGGCAGACCAGGAAAACCCACGTTTACACAATGGGTGCTATCACGAAGGGACTGCAGGGCGTTGAGCTTGCGGAGATGGGATTTATGGCCGAGGCCGGCGCGGTTGGTTTTACCGATGACGGCAGGGGGGTGCAGGACCCGGCTGTTATGCTGCGGGCTTTGAAATACGCTGCTATGTTCGATGTGTTTATCGCGCAGCATTGTCAGGATGATGCGATTGCAGGCAAGGGCGTGATGAACTCGGGGTACTATTCGACAATTCTCGGCCTGCCGGGATTGGATCCGCTTGCGGAAGAGGCAATGCTGTGGCGTGATATTCAGCTTATCAAGAAAACCAATGTTCGTTACCACGCCCAGCACATTTCAACTACCGGGTCTGTTGAACTGATAAGGCAGGCGAAGAAGGACTCTCTGCCGGTCACCTGCGAGGTGACGCCGCACCATCTTCTTTTAACCGATGAATGCTGCGCCGAGTATGACACGAACTACAAGGTCAATCCGCCTTTGCGGTCGGCCAAAGATGTCGAAGCCCTCAAGCAGGCGATTGCCGACGGGCTCATCGATGCCCTGGCGACCGATCACGCGCCGCACCTGCAAAGCGAGCGGGAGATAGAGTTTCTTACTGCTCCTTTCGGTATCGCGTCCCTTGAGTGTGCCCTGGCCCTGTACATCAAAGCACTGATTGAGCCGGGCGTCCTGGACTGGCCGGGCTTGATTCGCATGATGACGGAAAAACCGGCGAAGATAATCGGCGTTGACAAAGGCACTCTCGGCAAAGGCAAACAGGCGGACGTGACTATCATCGACCCGAACGCCGAGTACAAGATTGACGTGAACACATTCCACTCCAAGAGCCGAAACTGCCCCTATCACGGCTGGACGGTCAAAGGCAAAGTCGAAAAAACCATCGTCGGCGGCGAAATAAGATTTGAAGCGTGAGATCCCCGTGATCGACGCTTCGTAATGAAGAATTCACAGACTACTAAATATAAACAGCGGACTACGGTCTACGTTCATTATTGACGTTTATTATCTGTAAGTGGGTAGTTGGGAATGCGAGGTAACAACCAATCTGGAAGTACTTTGTGCTTTTATGTGAATAAGGTTATAATACTGATATGAATCGAGAAGCATTGTTAGAACAAGTCAAGCGGGCTGTCAGTGAAATAGAGCCTGACGCTGAAATCATCCTTTATGGATCCCGTGCCCGTGAGGATTCACGGGTACAATCCGATTGGGATTTTCTCGTCCTGCTTAATGGTCCTGTTGATGATGAACGTACGGACAAGGTACGACATCGCCTCTACGAAATAGAATGGGAGAACGATGAAGTTCTGTGCTGTATCGTACGCAGCCGACAAGAATGGAATAGTTCTCTTTGGAAGAATATGCCGTTTCGTCAAAATGTCGAGCAAGAGGGGATAGTATTATGACCGAATCAAACGGTGAGTTGGTTTCATATCGTCTCCAGAGGGCACGCGAAACGCTCGCAGATGCGCATATTCTTGCCGATGCCGGCCGTTGGAATCCGTGTGTGAATCGACTTTATTATGCTTGCTTTTATGCTGTCTCGGCCCTTCTCATCCAAGAGGGTTTGTCTTCGGCTAAACATACAGGATTGCGAAGTCTTTTTAATCGGCATTTCGTCAAAACAAACAAGGTGCCTAAAGACAAAGCTCGGATTTTCAACGACCTTTTTGAGCGGCGTCAGGAAGGTGACTATGTGGATTTTGTGAGCTTTGAAGAATCTCAGGTTTTGCCGTGGCTCCCTGAAGCCGAGGCGTTTGTTCAGAATCTTGCCGATCTTATAGAGAAGTGTAAAGAATGATTTTCTCTTAAATGTTTTTCCCTTCTATATACGTAATACGCATCAAGCAATACGATATACGAAATACAAGATGTTCATTATTGACGGTCATAATCTGTTGCACACAATTTACAAATTAGAGGGAGATTCCGGAACGATCAGCGATGTTAGTTTGTGCAGGATTTTGGGCAGGTATTTTATGCTGACGGGAGAAAAGGGTGAGATGATTTTTGACGGTACAGGCCCGCCTGAAAAGACCGGATTCGATAATATAAGCAATCTGGAGGTCTTTTTTGCAGGAATCCGAACCGATGCCGATACGGTCATCGAGGATAAGATAAGTGTAAACACAGCACCAAAAAGACTGACAATTGTCAGCAGCGACCGGAGATTGCGGACGGCGGCGCATAAGAGAAAAGCGATATCCATGAAATCGGACGTATTCTGGAATGATGTCCAGAAGCAATTAAGCCGGAAAAGGCCGGCAAAAGAGCCGATAGAGAAACGGCAGGGCTTGAACGAGGGCGAAACCGAACAATGGCTTGAATTTTTTGGTTTTGGGCAGTAACTTTTTTGCCGATACATATTATGATAATGTATTGTGAACCTTTTTAAGGAAGCAAAATATGAACTGTCCTGCTTGCGGAAAAGTGTTAGAGGAAATAGCCATAGGGGATGTTGTGGTTGACGTATGCCAGGGTGGCTGTGGCGGCATCTGGTTTGATAATTATGAGCTTGAGAAATTCGATGAGCTTCATGAGTCTGCGGGTGAAGAGCTGTTGGACATCGAACGGGACGAGAGCATAGTGGTCGACCACACGAAGAGGTTGGACTGCCCGAAATGTGATGGTATTGTCATGATGAGGCACTTCTTCAGCGTCAAGAATGAGGTTGAAGTCGACGAATGTCCGGGCTGCGGGGGCTTCTGGCTGGATGCCGGCGAACTCGGTAAAATTCGTGATCTGTTCGATACCGAAGAGGAAAGACACCGGGCGGCTCATGAGTACTTCTCGGAAATTTTCGGCGGTCAATTAACTGCGATAGAAGCCGAAGACCAGGCCAAATTTAACAAAGTACGCAAAATTGCAAATATGTTCCGCTTTGTTTGCCCGAGCTATTACATCCCGGGAAAACAGGATTGGGGAGCGTTTTAGTCTTCCGGGGCGGCGTTCATATAATAAAATACTGCGTCTGATCTTTGCCGGGCTGCCGTACCGTGGCCCGGCCGGGGCCGGAGCGGGAAAAGTGTTTCTTGTCTTGTCTCCTGCAAGGGTAGATTTTTACTCATTTCAAGAATAGCGGAATTCTCCGTCATTTTCGCGATTCAATTCTGTGCAAATTTTATATTGCTTAATCCGACGAAACGTTGTATAAGTGTGCTTTCGGGTGCCCCGAATACCGCATGATGGTAAGATGCGGGTCGTTTTTTGGCCTATACGCATAAGGTTAAATTGAGGTCCGGAGAGTGATTTACGGATCAAAATATGAGGGGCGTATTAATATAAGTGATTGATAGTTTGTGTCTTATGAAAAGTGGAGAAGTTATGAAGCGTAAAATGGTTACAATTGACGGTAATACAGCGGCGGCATACGTGGCGCACGCTACGAATGAAGTAATTGCAATATATCCGATTACTCCAAGCTCACTGATGGGGGAAATTGCCGATGCAAGGACTGCCAAAGGTGAGGCTAATATATGGGGTACGATCCCTTCAGTTACGGAGATGCAGTCCGAGGCGGGCGCAGCCGGTGCTGTGCATGGTGCACTTGCTGCCGGGGCTTTAACGACGACGTTTACGGCCTCACAGGGTCTCTTGCTGATGATTCCCAATATGTATAAAATTGCCGGCGAACTTCTGCCGACGGTCTTTCATATCTCCGCCCGTGCGTTAGCCTGCCAGGCGCTTTCGATATTCGGTGACCATTCGGACGTGATGACTTGTCGCGGGACCGGCTTTGCAATGCTCTGTTCAAACAGCGTTCAGGAAGTCATGGATATGGCGCTGATCGCACAGCAGGCGACATTGGCGTCGAGTGTGCCTTTCCTGCACTTCTTCGATGGTTTCAGGACCAGCAATGAATTGCAGAAGGTCGAAGAGTTTACGCTGGACGATATGCGTGCGATGATCGACGAGAAGCTCGTTGTCCGGCAGAAGGCCAGGGGGTTGACGCCGGACAGGCCGATGATTAGCGGTACGGCTCAGAATCCCGACGTCTATTTCCAGGGCAGGGAAACGGTGAACAAGTACTACCTGGCTGCCCCGAAGATCGTTCAAGAGGCCATGGACAAATTCGCCAAGATCGTGGGACGGCATTACCATTTATTCGATTATGTGGGAGCGAAAGATGCTGAGAAAGTCATCGTCCTGATGGGCTCGGCAGCGGATACAACTCATGAAACCGTTGAATATTTAGCTGCGAAAGGCGAGAAGGTCGGCCTGCTGAAAGTCCGGCTGTTCCAGCCGTTCAGTACAGAGGACTTCATCGCCGCACTGCCGGAAACGACGACAAAGATCGCCGTGCTGGACCGGACGAAGGAGCCTGGCTCGATTGGCGAACCGTTATATCTGAATATCCGGACGGCTGTCGGAGAGGCGATGGGCAAGGGCGAAGCGCCCTTCAAGGGCTATCCGGTGATTGTGGGCGGCCGATACGGACTTGGCTCCAAGGACTTTACGCCGGGGATGGTCAAGGCCGTTTTCGATAATCTCGATGTCGACAAACCAAAATATGAATTCACCGTGGGTATCATCGAGGACGTTACCAATACAAGCCTGGAGGTGGATGAGTCTTTCGGTGTTTCTGACGAAGGATACTTCTCGGGCCTGTTCTACGGCCTGGGCTCGGACGGGACGGTCGGTGCGAACCATAACTCAATCAAGATCATCGGCGAGCTGACGGACAATTACGCCCAGGCATACTTCGTGTATGATTCGAAGAAGGCCGGTGGCGTAACGGTGTCGCATCTCCGGTTTGGAAAGAAAGTGATTCAAAGGCCTTACCTGATAAGTAAGGCCGATTTTGTTGCATGTCACAACCCGGTGTTTCTGGAACAGTTCGACATGCTCACGCCGGCGCGAGAGGGCGCATCGTTCTTGCTGACCAGCAGCCACGGGCCGGACGAAGTCTGGGATACGTTGCCGCAGGAAGTCCAAAAGCAGATTATCGATAAGAAGCTGAAGTTCTACGTGATTGACGCGATTAGTATTGCCCAGGAGCTTGGTCTCGGCGGCCGGATCAACGTGATTATGCAGACGGCGTTCTTCAAGATCAGTAATATTATTCCGCTCGATACGGCTGTCGGAGCGATTAAGGACGCGATTAAAAAGTCCTACGGCAAAAAGGGCGAGAAAATTGTCGAGATGAATAACGCTGCAGTTGATGCGGCGCTCGATAAAATATATGAGGTAAAGGTTCCTGACAAGGTTACGAGCAAGATAAAGATGCGGCAGTTGGTGCCCGACGATGCTCCCGATTTTGTCAAGAATGTTACAGCCGAACTGATGGGATTCCACGGCGACAAGCTTCCCGTGAGCAAGATGCCGGACGACGGCAAATTTCCGTTGGGCACGACCAAATTCGAGAAGCGCAACGTAGCCGTGAATATCCCGGCGTGGGAGCCGGACATCTGTATCCAGTGCGGGACGTGCTCGTTTGTCTGCCCGCATGCGGCGATCCGGATCAAGGCATACGATCCTAAATATGCCGAGGGCGCTCCGAAGACATTCAAGAGCACCGATGCGAAGGGAAAAGACTTTGCGGGAATGAAGTTCACCGTTCAGGTGGCTCCCGAAGACTGCACCGGCTGCGGAGCGTGCGTGCAGGCCTGCCCGGCGCAGGAGAAGGATAAGGACAAGAAACCCACGGGACGAAACGCGATCAACATGACGACGCAGGAGCCGCTCAGAGAGGCCGAGCGGGATAACTACGCATACTTCCTTGCGATTCCAAATACCGATCCGAAGCTCTTCAAGACGGCGAGCGTCAAAGGCAGCCAGTTGATCGAGCCGCTGTTCGAGTATTCCGGTGCCTGTGCCGGCTGCGGCGAGACGCCATACGTCAAATTGCTGACCCAGTTGTTCGGCGACAGGGCGTTTATCGGAAACGCGACCGGCTGCTCGTCGATTTACGGCGGCAACCTGCCGACGACACCATATACGACACGCGACGACGGGAGGGGGCCGGCCTGGAGCAACAGTCTGTTTGAGGATGCGGCCGAGTTCGCAATGGGAATGCGATTGACCGTCACTAAATTCACCGAGCGGGCGCTGTGGCTGCTGGAGAAGGTTGCCGAGAAAGGCTGCGTCAAAAAAGAGCTGGCCGGGCAGATTCGCGAGGCGACGCTGGCCAACGATCCGGCACAAGAGGCGATCGAGCAGCAGCGGGCCCGTGTGGAAGAGCTAAGAAAGCAGCTTGATCCCGGCAAATGTGACGAGTGCGGACATCTGCAGGATCTGGCGGATTATCTCGTTCGCAAGTCCGTCTGGGCAATGGGCGGAGACGGCTGGGCCTACGATATCGGATACGGCGGGCTCGACCACGTGCTGGCGAGCGGGAACGACCTGAACGTGCTGGTTTTGGATACGGAGGTCTACTCGAATACGGGCGGCCAGATGTCGAAATCGACGCCGAGAGCGGCGGTGGCCAAATTCGCGGCGGCCGGAAAAGCAATGCCCAAAAAAGACCTTGGACTTCTGGCTATGACCTACGGCAACATTTATGTCGCAAAGGTAGCGATGGGAGCGAATACCAACCAAACGGTAAAGGCCTTTGCCGAGGCCGAGGCGTATCCGGGACCGTCGCTGATTATTGCTTACGCGCACTGCATCGCCCACGGCATCAATATGACGCTGGGTAATCAGGAACAGAAAAAGGCCGTCGCCTGCGGGCACTGGCCGTTGTACAGATTCGATCCGAGACTTACAGAGCAGGGTAAGAATCCGCTTCAGCTTGATTCGAAAGCTCCGACGGTTGATTTCGAAGAGTATGCCTATGGCGAGAATCGCTATCGAACGCTGAAGCAATCGAAGCCGGAAGCTGCGGCACAGTTAATGAAACTTGCAAGTAACGATGCGGTCAAACGATATGCTCTTATGGAGCAGCTTGCAAATCTAAATTGCGATGAATAACCGGTAATAGGAGGCTTAGAGGAAATGAAAAATCGGATATCAGAGAGGATTTCCATTTTGAGTCGTGTCGCGGGCATCTTGCCCGCGATTCGAGGGCGGGACGCTCTCGACACAAAACTCAAAATGGGGTTCCGGACAATTTGCCTGGTTCTTGTAGTGGTTTTTGCCCTTGCAGGTTGTGAGCAAAAACAAAAGGAAGATGTGGATGTTCTGGCTCGTGGCGCGGAACTTGAAGCGATTTGGCCTCCGTCCGAAGAGGCGGCGCGGGCGATCGATGCAACGGGTGGATTGGATGCCTGGAAGAAGACCACTAAGCTGCAGCTTGATTGTGTGGTTACGTTTTATCGGCCGGACGGCAGTTTCTACCTGACCGAGCAGCGTTACGAGGTTCATCCCTGGTCAAATTCCATTCAGATATCGGCCGACGAGCCTAAAGGGGCTTTTGTCTGGCAACTTTCGAATGGGCAATTTAACGTTCTGCGAGGGGCCGGTCAAATTGATGCCCTGCCGAAAGCTGTGCCGAGCCGCTGTTTTGCAGAAGTGATATTGAATATCATTACAGCCCCGGCACGATTTCTGGACAGTTCGGTTGAGTTTACCAAACAATCTACTCCGGTCAAAATGCAGGGAAAATGGTATTACCCGATTGACACGCAGGGCAAGGACCTTACTGCCGGTATATCTGAAGCGGTTTTCTATCAGGACAGGGACAGCTCTTTAGTCGATATGATTCGGCTTGCCTGCTTGAACACAGGGGCTGCCCGCGAAAAGCCCATACAATATGTACGCGGCTACGACTATCAAGAAGTTGAAAAGGGAGCCCCCAGAATCCCGACCAGGATAGAAATATTCGAAACTGACGCCCGGGACCGTTCGCAAAAGCGGCTGGTTAAAATAGACCTCTCACACATAAAGCGCACTCAATAAAATATAAGGAAGGCCGGGCCGTTCAGACCCGACCTTCTTTTTTATGTTTGCCGAACCTGCCTTCTCACTAATTCACTGTGACATTTTTTGCTGCATCATCATAAAGGCCGAAACGACCTCAATCAGATGCTGTTTCGGTATGGCCATATTCACAACCATCCTGCTGTCGGCGGCTCTGCCTGCGATTACGATATTGCTGCTGGTCTGAACATCCATCGGTGGTATTGGCATGGGGACCAGCGATGTTGCAAAATTGAATAGTCGCAGGACATTAAATGTTATGACGAAATCGGTTTTGTTTGCTTCCGGCAGAAGCGACAGGGCGGTTTTCATCTCGGTTCCGATTTGTTTTGGGCTGTCGGTTTTGACCTGGTCTATCAGCTCGCGTATCGTTGAATTGACATCGGCGCTGACGGCACAGGCAAAAAGCCCGTCAACCATGCCCCATCGGTAATCGAATCCGTCGCCGTACATGGAGGTTATCATCTGGGCCTGCGGCGAATTGGCATCGGTGGATTTCATGGATAACTTCGCTGAGCTTATTGAAATACCTTTGTAACTGTCGACGTCTCGCTTCATACTGAAGCTGGTTTCTATTCCGAGGCTCTTATAGAAATCCATGAGGCCGCTGGTGGTCATTATGTCCGTTGCTTTTTCGATTAACTGGTTGAAATTTTTCTCGTCCTTAACCGCTATAACATACTTCACCGTGAAAGGCGGTTTATTTTTGGCGTCGTTTGAAATCGAATACGCCAAGGGGCCGTCAAGACAGTCAGTGACGTTCGATGCAAGAGTTTTAAATTGTGTAATATTCTCCGCGCTCATACTATCACCACTCATCATGGCCATCAAATCGATGCTTCTGACATTAAGCTTTTTCCAGAAGGACGTATTAACAGTAGCTCCGAAGTTCGCCATAGCCCCGTCTTCCAGATACGTCAGGAGCGAATTTTCCCGTTGCGACGAGCCATCCGCCGTCAACATCTTCGCCATATCCGTTCCGGGGATGGCCGAGACGGTTTTGGTGATATTCAAAACATCGGGTTTTGGATTAATCGCTATACTTACGGATTGTGTTTCCTTCATCAGCGTTTCAAGAATGCCGGCATACATATTCATTATGTTCTGGACGCTTGCAGATGATGCCCCTGGCTGGCTGGCCTGCATGCTTTTCATCAACGTTTTAATCTCTTCTATTTTAGCGGAGATCATTGAACCGAAAGTCCCGGATACTTGCTCCACATTACCATACGCCCAGATCGGTTCGGTTTCTGCCTGTTTCGCATCGGCGGCTTTAAGAATGCCGGAAAGTCCCGTTGAGCCGGTCGCTGAAATCGCTTTTGTCATCGTAACCAGCTTTTCATAATCGTTCGCCCAGCTCATGAGCGAATAATTGCCGGCTTTCGCAGCAAGCATTACAGGCGCTCCGTTCATTGTGATTTTAGAAATCCCCTTTTCATCGCCTTCGGTACAATTTGTATTGCCCTCGATAAACTGTTTATAATCCGTAACGGGAGCCAGGACACCGACAAATATGTCTGGGGTCGCGTCGGTTTGCGTTGTCTCGCCTGGCATAGTTACGCCGAACACCGCGAAACTGCCGTTAGTATTCAGGCCGGTCAACTGCGGGCTGCCCAGCAGATTTGCGAGCTGCATACGAACCAGCATGGAGACCCCCATAGGCATAGGCGATACGCCGGCCAGGAACTGGTCTATTTGATTCAGAGTATAGTCGAAATTGTTCACTCGGACGCAAAATAAAGTCTTCGCCGGGATCATTTTAAGCAGTTCGCTGTCTGTCGGGCTTTGCGCGCTCAGTGCCGCGGTAAAAATGAACAGAACCAACAGCCCCGTAGCGGCAATATCTCTCAAACGTTTTGACTTAAGCATTGTCTGTACCTCCTTAAATAAATGTTCTTAAAGTGTTTGTCACAAATCGTGAATCGGGTTTTATGAGATATAAGGCGGCATTATACCAGAAAAATTCAGGGAAAACCGAAAAAAGTCTCAAAAAAGTAAGAAACACAGATTGTGTCAATGCGAACCGCCGTAATCGAAATGTTTTTTCCCTGTTTGGAGACGGGACATGGAGAACTTGTATTTTGTTGCCGTAGGGGCATGATTTTTACCTGGCGATTCATAAAAATTGCCGGTGTTGATAAAAAGATTTTCTGCTCAAGAGGTGATTCTGTCAATATAGGTATTCAAATAATTATCAGACCTAAATGGCAATGTATCGAAAGCGGCGTTTGGGCACTTTGTTTACTTCGAATGTAATGCTTTTATGGTAGTAAAAAAAGTTAAGCGTATAAGTCATAAAACCGATACATTCCATCGTGTGAGAGCATATTTTGGCAGTTTATAAGGTTCGGATTCACTATGAAGCTCGGTGTTTTTTGGAAATTTATTGTTATGAAAATGGTAATGCCGGAAGGTAAAGGCAAGAGTTTTTCCTTCTTATACGCTGCTTTATTTTTGCTTTTTTTAGGACTTTTTTCCGGCTGTGGGAATAAGTTTTTTGATCCGTCTCAGGTAGGCAGGTTCCGCCCCGTTCCGGCGGTCAACGTGATTTTGGATTCTCTGGGCGTGGCCGAGGAAGAACCGGAGGCCTGGGAAGGCGCCGAAGAG
>Ga0265594_1000607_pt1 | contig 29202 bp, 24 predicted proteins | sample saktaG_11_FD_190147 | JGI IMG/M metagenome (GOLD analysis project Ga0265594, IMG submission 190147) | Saline water microbial communities from Sakinaw Lake, British Columbia, Canada - sak_2011_5_24_80m | ecosystem: Environmental > Aquatic > Non-marine Saline and Alkaline > Saline ... | reverse complement strand
AAACCGCCAATAACTGGCCAATAATGTAAAACAGGTATTAATACTTTCATATTTGATCCATAGTCTTTTTAATAGCTACTACCATCTTTTTAATGTCTTTTTTAGTATAATGATTCTGCAAAGGAAAATTAATGATTCTGCTGGCAGCTTCCTTTGTATTGGGAAATTCTTCTAAATTGATTTGGTATTCTCTTTGGGCTTCCTTGTTCAAAATAATCGGTGTATGCCAAATACGGGTGCAAAAAACTTTGTATTTTCTTAATCTTTCAACAATCTTGTCTCTTTTTTCTTTTAAGTTTGCTGGCACCAAAGCTGAAAGATAGCAAAAAACATTATTTTCTGCCTCTTGGACTTCGAATCCTAGCATTTTAAGTTCTTCTTGAAAAAGCAGGGCCAATTCTTTCCGTTTCTCTAAAGATCTCTCGAAATCACACAAAAAATCAGAGAAAAGATTTAAAGAAACCCTATTTAACCCAGCTGCTTCTGATAGTTTTTCCTTTCTGACTATTTTAGGAGCAATCCTTTGTCCAAATTTTTTGAAAAGAAAAGCAAAGAAAGAAAAACAGTTTAAGAAAGAGATTAAATCTCGTAAATTAAAGGAAGTTTGAGGCAGACGAACTTCCCAGTCCTGAGGGCACGTCAATAATCCTCCTCTCAAGGTAGGGAATTGTTTGTATATGCTGAAAAAAGCCACATCACCCGAATTGCCGGTTTTAGCTCCAAAAGAATGAGCACAATCCTCAATAATTAACAATTGATTATTGGTTATCTTTCTAATCTGTTCAATATCTACTGGCAAGCCGTAAGTATGAGAAACTAAAATTGCTTTTGTTTGAGGGGTAATTTTGCGGCTAATTTCTTCGGTTTTAATATTAAAAGTCTTAAGGTCAATATCCAGAAAAATTGGCTTAATATTATAGTTTTCTAAAATAGGAGCAAAAATATTACAGATATAGGCTGGCATTAAAATTTCAGAATTTTGTAAGTTGAGCTTTTCAATAATAATCTTAAAAGCTGAACGGCCCATATCAGTAAAAATCAGCTGCTTTTTTGGAAAGTAGGAAAAAAGTTTCCGTGATAACTTAGTCCAGACAAACCTACTTAATTTTATTTGAGGATGAACAAAATACATTTTTAAGATTTAATTTTTTGAAATTTAACTAGCCTTACTCTTCCTAAAAATTTCTTAAATATTTTTCCTATGATATTCTCAAATGAAATAAAAATTTGGGAGTTCGAAACTATGTTGATTGGAGGATAAATATTAAAAAGGCATTGACTTGCAAGGGTAAGATTTGCTTTTTTAAATTCTCGACGAATTCCAGCCAGAGAAACATAGTAAGGAATTTCCTGTTTTTTAAGAACTCTTTTGAAAGTACTAAGTAATTTATAAAAAGATAGGCAATTTATAAAATCACAAATTAAAACACCTCCTGGTTTGAGAACCCGGGCAATCTCCTTTTGCACTCCCGGATAAGTGGCTGCTGAAACATAACCAAAACTCAAAACAACGTCAAAAGACTTACTAGGATATTTAAGATGATAAACGTCACCCTTTTCAATTTTAATGCGGCGATTAAGACCAGCCTTCTTAATATTTTCTTGAGCTGTTTTCACTGCAATTCCTGAAATATCACAGCCAGTAATGTTAAAATCGGTATTTTGAGCTAAAAGTATGTCAATTTCTCCGAAACCACAACCCACATCTAATACTCTACCCTTTTTTCTATTCCCCAAAAGCTTAAGGGTATTTTTAACCGTTAAAATAAAAGTTGCTTCTCTGGACGAGTTTAATCTATAATTTCTACTTTTTTCTTCCCATTTTTGTTTTCTTTTTTTAAAATCCTTGGTTTTCATAATTACAATTTATATTTAAGCAAATAAGGGCTGAGTTTTTTAATTAAAAATAAAGGTAAAAGACCAAAAACAATCCTTAATTTAGAGTTTCTCAGTTTGTCTTTTTTGAGCGGGTTATTTAATTCAAAAATAGGATATTGCTGACCACCCCAGCCACCTTTAAAAATCTGAAGAGATGAACCGATTCTGGTGCCGCCAAAATCAAAAACTTGATAATTTTTCCCTGAATAATTCTGAATTTGATGCCATAAAATCAGATAATTAGCGCCTAAATTCTTGTATTTTTCGTCAACCGTATTCTGAAAATAGTGGATAAATTTGTCGTAAAAAAGAAACACGCTACCAGCTATAATTTTATCGTTGTGTTTGGCCAAAATAATTTCTGAGTTAGGAGAATCTAAAAAATATTTGAAAAAAGAAAAAGGATAAGCTAAAGTTTTGTGTTTCTTTACGCTTTTGATGTATAAATTATATAAATATTTCAGCTCTTTTTCGCTTTGGCATTTTTCTATTCGAAGATTCTGCTGTTCGGCTTTTTGAATAGAATGCTTTAGGGTTTTCCTGAAAGAAGACCAAATCTGATCTTTGGTCTTCTGATGAAGATTTTCTATCCAATAAGTAGTTCTTTGCGGTTTAACATTTCGTGGTAAAGTGAAATAAGTTAAAATTTTTGGATGAAAACTAATTCTTAATTTTTTAAAATAACTAAAAAGGTCGTTTTGAAATTCTTCAATATCCATCTGATTTGCCAATGGTAAAGGTCCGCCATATTCACAAAAAGGATGAGAGACTAATTTCTTTCCATTAATCCTTACTAAACTTAAAAGAGCCCTATCTTGATAGTTGTAGTGCTCAAACCTTAACCATTTAAATTGGCTCTCTAAAAACTTCTCCCATTTAGGTTGGTGAAAAAAAGTTTTAAATAAAGCCTTTGCCAAAAGATCTTGCCATTGTTTTTCATCGTCTATTTTTAAGAATTTGCTCTCCATTGAGAAATTGATAGTTTTTATTTTTTAGTAAAATTAAAATCTTTTCAAGGTTCTCTAAAAAATGTTCTGGTTTGCTCTTCCTTTCGGGCCAATCAAGAACATCCCAAGAATGCATGTTAACGGTTAAAAAACTAGGGCAGTAAACCTCAAACAAGGTCTTGTAAAACCAGAAAGGCAAACGAGCCATCCAAGCACCAGCTATAGGAATGCCAAAAACCTGGCCTCTGACCGGAATTTCCAATATCTTCATATTCCCCTTTTTCCGATAATTCTCAAGGGCTGGCTGGTAAGGCAAAAGAGGAGCCCTGCCCTTAAACCCGCGGTACTGCTTAAAAAACGGGTAATGAGGGACAACGCTTGAGTCGTACAGTAATCCCCTCTCTTCTAATAGCTTCATCCCTTCATTATCAATCAGATGAGATGGGGCGCGAAAACCCCGGGGCAATGTTTGAAAAACTTTTTGATAAAGATTGAAAAAATTATCTAATTGAGTTCTCCTTTCCTCTAAATTTAAAGTGTTCCAAAAATGATGAGAAAAAGTATGGCAAGCAATCTCATAGTCTCTGGCCCATTCTTTAGCTAAATTGCTGTATCTCTCTAAAACTTCACCAGTGACAAATAGGGTAGCTGAAATGCTATTTTTTTTAAAAACGCTTAAAATCTTGTTTAAATTTTCTACACCCTGAAATTTCCTGGCACCTTCGCCTAAGTCATGCTCAACATCTATGGAAACAAAACATGTTTTAATTGGCATGAAAATGGTCAATGATCTTTTTAAGACTTTCTTCTAAATTAAATTTCGGCTGGTAGCCAATAAGGTTTTTAATCTTTGTGATATCTGGGTGCCGATGAAGCATATCTTCAAAATTCGGACCATAGACATCAGTATAAGGAGTAAAAGTAATCTCTGATTTGCTTTTGGTCAACTCTTTAACTTTATGAGCCAGTTCTTTTATGGTGATTTCCTCCTCTGTCCCTAAATTAAAAACATTGCCAAGGGCTTCTGGACAATTCATTAAGTTAATCAAAGCTTCAATAATATCTTCAATATAAGTAAAGCATCTTGTTTGCTCTCCGTTTCCGTAAATTGTAATTGGTTCTTCAGCCAAGGCTTGTTTTATAAATCTGGGAGCTACCATGCCATAAGCTCCAGTCTGCCTTGGCCCTATCACATTGAAAAGGCGGGTAACAACAACAGGCACTTGTTTCTCTTTAAAATAAGCTAAAGCTAAGAATTCATCGCTGCTTTTAGATAAACCATAACCCCAGCGAAGATTTAAAATAGAACCGTAAGTTCTGTCGCTTTCTTCAGTAAATGGAATATTCTCATTTTTTCCGTAAACTTCAGACGAAGAAGTAATAAGAATGCGAGGTTTCTTGTCTTTAGCTGCTGCGGCATCCAATATATTCTTTGTCCCGTCAATGTTAACGAGAAAAGAATTAAGGGGATTATCCATAATGTTTTTAACCCCGACTGCAGCTGCCAGATGATAAATTTCATCTACCTTAGCAACATTTTCAATTATTAGATTCTTGTCCATTATAGAGCCTTTAGTAAAATGGAAGTTCTGGTTATCTTGCAAATGTTTTATATTGTCCATGCTGCCAGTAGACAAATCATCAATTACAAAAATCTCTTCTCCGTCTTTGAGAAGCTTTTCTGCTAAATGAGAGCCGACAAAACCTGCTCCACCTGTTATTAATATTTTCTTATAATTCCCCATAATTTATATTTATACTTTAGGAATTTCAAGGTTCTGCCGAATGTTAGTGAGACAGATTCTTACTCATTTTCTAAAAGCTTTTTAACCCCTTCTTCTAGTTTTACCTCCGGTTGCCAATCGAGAAGTGTCTTAGCTTTAGTAATATCAGCTAAGGTGTCTCTCATCTCCCCAGCTGGCAAAGGAATATACTTAATCTCACCGCCCACCATTTTCGCTATTTCATTAAGAGAGCGATTCTCTCCTGCCCCAATATTAATTACCTCTCCCTTACCGACTTTATCTGATTCCATGGCTAAAACATTGGCTCGAGCCACATCAAAAACATGTGTAAAGTCCCTTGTCTGTTCGCCATCTCCTGTAATTGTTAAGGGTTGCCCTTGTTTTTTCTGAGCCAAAAATGTGCCAATAACTGGTATATAAGAGCCTTCTTTTGGCTGGCGGGGTCCATAAACATTGAAGTAGCGCAGAGAAACTGTGGGCAATCCGAAAATATCAGAGAAAATCTTACAGTAAAGTTCTCCCACGTATTTTTGCAAAGCATAAGGATTCAGAGGATCGCATGGCGCATCTTCTCTCATAGGCATTGTAGCTTTACCTCCTAAAGCTGAGGAAGAAGAAGCATAGATAACCTTCTTTACTTTCGCATTTCTGGCTGCCACCAAAACATGCAAAGTCGCTTTAATATTGATGTCATTAGTTTCAATCGGCTTTTCTATCGAAAGAGGAATACGCGGCAAAGCTGCTTCATGAAAAACAAAATCCACCCCTTCAAACAATGGCTGGATTTTATCAAGGTTAAGCAAGTCTTCCTGAACGAACTTTGCTTTAGGGTTTATATTTTCTTTTTGGCCTGTGCTTAAATTATCGATTATCAAAACATCGTGCCCTTTTTCTATAAGGGCATCAACAATATTGGAGCCGATAAAGCCAGCTCCGCCAGTAACAATTATTTTAGACATAATAATTTGCTAAAATGCTTTTCTTATACTTTTTTCCTCGGGGTCATCAATTCCTTGTTGCTTCATTAATTCGTTATTGATTTCTTCAGCAACCTTATGAAGTTTTAAGTCTATATTTTTAGAATCTGCTAATTGAATCAAGGCACGAATATCCTTTACAAGGCATTTTCCCCCATACCCGCGATAACCTTTATGAAAGATATTTAAATGAGTTCGGCCAATCCTCTTATCAGCTGCGGCTGCCTCCACCATCTTATCATAATCAACGCCTAAGGCCTGACATAAGTCGTACATCTGATTGGCAAAACTAACTTTAATTGAAAACCAGGTATTACCAAAATATTTGACCACCTCTGCTTCGGTAGCTGGCAGAATTCTCTCAAAAGGAGCTAAGGGCAGAAGTTGTATAACATCGCCAGCCACTGTCTGGCTTTTCTCAGTATAACCGACGATCTGCCGGTCAGGATATGACATATCCTGGTCAGCGGTTTCTTCAGTCAAGAATTCGGGATTCATTAAAACCTTATGTTGAGGGTATTTCTTTTGCAGCATTTCAGTAGTGCCTGGCATAACGGTTGACTTTATAACCACCACTTTCTCTCCTTGAAGCATGTTAAAAGTCTCCTCCACATAGGACAAATCAAACCCTTTATTATCTTTTAAATAGGGCGTGGGCACACAGACAAAAACAATTTCAGCCTTATTTACTTCTTCAGGAGATCCAATATTCTTTCCCTTGTCATACAAAAAAAGCTCTATTCCCTCCTTTTTCTCTAAATAGTGCTGCATAGCCCCTCCGACCATGCCAGTACCAACAATCCCTACCTTAGTAAATCGTTTGTACATATTATTGTCTAATAATTAATCATTGGTTAAAAACTCTATATCTTATTTTAAGGGCAGTTTCAAAAAAAGTCAACCCTTTTAATTTTGCTGATTTTCCCTTAAGATAAAGTTATGAAAAAAATATTATTCATTGTTACTCAGTCCGAGTTCGGCGGTGCTCAGCGCTATATTTTTGAAGTAGCACGAAATTTGGATAAAGAGCGATATGAAGTCTTGGTAGCAGCTGGCCAGGGTGATGGCGAGTTGTTCAAAAAACTGCAAAACATCAATATTGAAACATTTCACTTAAAACAAATGAAAAGAGCGCCTTGGCCCTGGCAGATTTTCTTATCTGTCAAAGAAATCCATAGCTTGCTCAAAAAAGAAAAACCTGATGTCTTATTCTTATGCTCGACCACGGCCGGGCTTTTGGGTTCTATCTCCAGACTTTTTTATAAAGTGAAGATTATTTACAGGATCGGTGGTTGGGCTTTTCGGGATCCCAGAGCTTTTTGGAAAAACTGGCTTGTCTTAATGGCTGAGAAAATGACTGCCCCGCTAAAAGATATAATTATAGTCAATTCTGAGATTGACAGAAAATTGGCTCTCAAATATAAAATTGCCCCTTCTAAAAAAATAATCAAAATCTACAATGGAATTGATATAAATTCATTAGACTTTTTATCCCGTCAAGAAGCTCGTTCTAGGTTTAATCTCGAGCAATCTGCAAAAATAGTAGGAACAGTAGCTAATTTCTATAAAACCAAAGGTTTAGAGTATTTAATTAAGGCCGCCCCTAAAGTGTTCGAGGCCGAACCTCAAACAATATTCGTGATTGTTGGCGATGGCAGATTAAGACCGAAATTGGAAGCTCAAATTAGAAAACTTGGCTTGGGAAAAAAGATCCTTTTGAAAGGCAAGGTCCCTAATGCCTACAAGTGCTTGAAAGCTTTTGATGTTTTTGCTTTACCTTCTCTAAAAGAAGGGTTTCCCTGGATAATTCTGGAGGCTATAGCAGCTGAAGTACCGATTGTCGCCACTAAGATCGGTGCTCTGCCAGAAATTATTGAAGAAGAATTCTTAGTTGAAGCCAGAAACTCACAAGTTTTAGCAAAAAAAATAAATTGGATGTTAGAACACCCAATTAAATCAGAGCTGAAACAAGAATTTACTTCCCAAAAAATGACGAGAGAAACCGCTGAAATCCTTGCCAAACTGTAGCAGATCCTCCTTGAACCAGCTCGTTAAACTGACGGATGAGCTCGTTAATTCTTTGCTGAAATTCAGCAATTTTTGTTTGTATTATTTCAAGCAAACTTGGCTCTTCAACAACTTCCTCTTCGGTTTCTTCAGCTTCTTCAACTTCTTCTTCTGTAATTTCTTCTTCGGTTTCTAGAGCTAAGGTGCGGACTGCTGAGAACACCGCTAAAGCCGATCCCAAGCTTTCTCCTCTGTCGTTAAAAGCAACCACTTTTCTCCCAGAATATTCTGTATTAGGAGTCAGGCCGATTTCATCTATATAAGAGATGTTAGCTGTTTCATTTCTTGCCATCTCGTTTAATTCAGCATCTAAAATTCTAAAGCCGAACTCATTATTGGACATATCAGTAAAATGCCACCTAATGCTTGAAAAGGAAAGAGCTTCAGCATTTTTAGCTAAAGGAGTAACGGGAATGGTGGGAACTGAAGCATCATGGCGAAGTTTTCTTTCAAAACCAGTAATCTCTGTGTCAGTAGGGCCAGTGGCGGTAGAGAAAACCGCTGAATCTTTCAGTAACTGGGCCTTTATAGTTCTTTCAGCGATAAAATCAGAAGAAATATCTAAGGTGACAAATATTCGTTGCCAAGAATCATTTTCTGAATATTTCCTAAAAGTACCTGCAATTTCAGTATCAAAAAAGGGAGGGGAAGGAATCCTGACTACCATGGTTTCATCGTTATCCCAGCCAATTGAGGAACCATCTTCCCAAATCTCTAATTTGTAAATAACAGTATGGTCAGCTATACCAGCATTGTGAATTTTAATTGATTGTAATTGAAGGGTTTGTCCTTTAGCCGGTCTTGGCAAGGTTAAGTCTAAAATTAAAACCTTGGTAGCACCGTAAGGAACATCGTAAGTGGACTGGCGGTTTACAATAAAATCGCTGGCTGCTGAACCATAAACTGTCACTGGAATAAAAATTGCCAAAAGTATAGCAAGAATTGTTAGTTTCATTCTTCTATTATACAAAAAGCGTCTGGAAAAATCCAGATGCCAAAGGAAAAGCCCCCATTCGGGGGCTTTTCCAGTTCTATCCCGTTCAACCTCTACAAGGAAAGAGAAACGGGTCCATTAACTTTATCTACTCAAACTAAGTGTAGCGGTTGGTAAACCAGAAACTTTGTAATCCAAAGCCCAGTCTTTATCACCCCAGAAGTCATGAGAAGTTCCAACTCCAGATCTGTCTGTCCAGACAAAGGTAGCGGTACTGGTAGCACTATAAATAACTCCCAAAGCACCAACTTGAGCAACGTTCCAATAGGTATCAGTAGTAGTAGCAGTACTCCTCTTGTTAATCTTAATCGAAATAGCATCACCGGCAGTAGGACCTTGACTCAAATCTCCTCTCAGCTCATAGGTCTTGGTATCACCAGCAGCAATTACTTGTTCCTCATCAGCAACAAAGGCAACTCTTGCCCCTCCAGTACAGTAGTTCCAAACGTGTGGTGTGCTGGCATAATCGGTAGTACTAGCTGGAATCTCGTCACCAGTAACTACATCAAATACATCCAAATTTGTGATATAAGATTGACCGAGGTCATCAGTACTAGTTCCAAAGTAAATGGCAGCAGAACTAGTAGCAGAACCTCCTTTTCCAATGGTATTACTCACACTGTGGTAAGTTACTGAACCTGAGAACTCAAAGATAACCTTTGACCAGCCAATAGCGCCTTTCTCATCAGCAGTCACTGTCCACCTGTAGAGAGTCTTCTCACCAGCACCTAAAACAGTGCTTGGCAAGGAAGCTGCAGCTAAAGTGGGCTTGGACTTGTAGAGGATTTGAACATTACCGCAAATTTCCGCTGCGAGGGTAGGCCAAATACTATTACCAGAGTTTGCGCCCATAGCAGTAGTAGTAGACAAACAAAGCTTTGGAGTATCACCTGAGGTAACACCGGTCTGATCAGCTGTTTTAATTCCACTAAGGTCAGCCTTAACGGTCAAAGTCTTAGTTTCACCAGCTGGTATTGTCCAGTAATCCTCGGTGGGGAGGTTAAAGGTAGTAGTAGCATTAGCTAAACCACGATAAACCAAATTCTGGCTTCCTCCCAATTGAGTAGTTCCATCCCACAAACTAATTGCCCCGAAATCGACATTAGTCTTGGTTCCCATTATCCTCTTTATCTCAAAGGATTTCACAAGTATATCTTCTCGAGAAGCTTCGTAGTCAACCTTAAGGAGAGTCACATCATCTCTTCCTGCTGAGCCAACACTAATCATGCCTATTTCTGGAGAAGCAGCATTAGCTGCTGCGGTTAAGGTACCGGATGATGCCAGTTTTAACCAGTTTACCTTGGAGTCACCGTTCGTACTGTAGTTTACTCCACCTAGAATAGGGATACTTAGCTTAGTATCAGGAGTAGCATTAGAATCAAGACCAACAAAAACCACATCAGCGGAAGTAGCATTGGAGTAATCACCTAAAAGATCAGCAGTGGTAGTGGAAATACCAAGGGCAATTTGGTCATCGGCATTCCCGGTTGAGGGAAGATCAGCTCTAACAGTAATTATCTTTTGCTGACCCTTGCTAATGTCAATTCCTGAAAAATTCAGGAAGTCAGAAGCTGTGAAGTCAACTGTGGAAGCAGTAGATGAATCCCATCCTTTCTTGGTAGTTAAGATGGTAGTTCCATCCCAAAGAGCAATGTTAGAAAGATCTTCCTGGATGTCCTCACCACCTGCTATCATAGAACCACTTAATTTCACCTTGGTCACTCTGATGTCTTCAGCTGAACCAGCAGTCATAATCAAGCCAACCATCGGAACTTCAGTAGCTCCAATGATCATAGTCTGGTCACCGGGAATAGCAGCAGATGAAATAGTTAATTCACCCTCGCCAACAGCCATTTGCTTTCCGTCAGCAGCGCTAACGGTTTCTGTCATGTCATGAGCTGAAGAAACACCAGTGCTGGTGATATCGTCATTATCAGTTAAATCGATATGCATTCCAGTAGTGGTAGCACCAGTAGTAGAAGGAATATCAGCCAATACTCTCAAAGTTACTGTTTCGGAAGCAGACACTGTAATAGTGTCACTGAAACCAGCTTCAGTATCTGGGCTAGCAACAGTTGAACCATATTGCGTGTTGTCTGACTTCAAAACCTTAACATTGGTAAGGTCGCCAGATGCGCATGGGTCGGTACCATCCAGAAAGAGATCAAAAGTCAGAGCTGAAACAATAATATCTTCCCCAGAATCAGCCGAAAGGTTAATTCTCAGGAATTCTTTTTCAGTTGAACCTTTGATATAGGTTTGAGCAGGCGGAGTCTGAGCAGAAAGGGAAGCTGTTAAAGAACCATAATTATCCACTGTGTGTCTATTAGCATCAGCTGAACCTGAGATATCGCTCGATTGGATATCATATTGTGAGTCTAAGCCATCAGCATAAACATCGGTGGAAACATCAATGTCTAAATCCAGGGTGTTATCAGCAGTAGCTCCAGTAGGAATGTCAGCTCTAGCTGTAATAGTCTTTATAGAGCCTGCCTCTATGTCAAAAAGGCCAGTTACGTCCCAACCAATGGTATTAGAACCAAAGGTAACGTAAGAACCAACCAATGAAGCAGGGCCGGCTATCTGAGTTGAACCATCCCAAAGAGTAACGTTGGAAAGGTCGGTGGCTGAACCATTGCCTTCATTTTTCAGTCTTAGTTTTACCACTCTCACTCCTTCTCTTGAACCGGTAGTGAACTTATAAGCAGCAAAAAGTCTGTTTTCAGTTCCTACAACATATTTCTGAGAAGCAGGATTATAAGCAGCGTCAATAGCAACAGTTAAAGTTCCCTGACCAATAGTCATGGTGTTGCCGGTCTGCTTAGAAAAGGCGGTGTCGTCATCCTTACCAGCCTGTATTATTCCTCCAGAGTTAGCTCCGTAAACCGTTACGTCAGTATACTGGGTAATCTCAAAGATAATTGTCCTTGCAGTCCAAATTCCACCTGCTACATCACAATAAGCGTAAACCGTCTTTGAGCCAGATAGAACAATATTCAGTTCCCCTTCTACGTCAAAAGTAGCTGCATTGGCAGCATCTAATGACTCTACTGTTTCTCCAATCTGAACGCCAGAAATCATAAGTTTGACATTGGAAATGTCAGACTTGGCGGCTGTGCCAACATGAGAAACTTTAATTGAATGGACTTCTATGCCTTCACTTGAACTGGCTGAAAATTTCCAGGCAGCAATTTTTTGTTCAGTTGCACCAGACAAAATAGTGGTGGAAGCTGGAGCAGTTGTTTTTTCAACCCATGCCTCACCAACGCCAATTCCAGCAATAGTTTTGGCAGCGCCATATATTGGGAAAGTTCCTTCAATAGTGGCAGTAGCTGTAATGTCGTCAGCAGAATTAATCCCCAATTTGATGCTATCACCTACTGTGGCTGTTCCCTCAGCAGCAATGCTTCCTTTAATAGTCAGATACTTGGTTGCCCCTGCTGGGATTTCCCAAGAAAGACTAGAGAAAGTTGCTTTGTGGGTAGTGCTATTCAAGGCCTGAGATGAGCCTAATTGAGTTGTGCCATCGTAAAGCTTGATGGCTGATATATCAGCATCATAGGCAATTCCGCCTCGTTTAACTATTATTTTAGTAATAGTAACACCTTCATCGCCACCAGAAAATTTAATCTTGGTGAAAACAGTATCTTGGGCATTTTGAGCTACTTGAGCAGCTTCTGGGCTGCTAACAGCTAAAGCAATAGTTACAGGACCTGTAGTTACTTCTTCTTCTTCTTCCTCCTCCTCTTCTTCCTCTTCAGCTACGCCAGCTGATAAGAGTTCGTTTAACTTAGCTCTGGTTGTTGAACCAACATAACCAGTACCTGAAGTTAAACCCCAAGAAGCTAAAATGTCTGAAGCATATTTTTCCTGGAATGTAATAACTCCTGCCTTGGTTATAGGACCAAAGTAAGAAGTTTCATTGCCAGGAGAACCTGCACCAGAAGTACCTAATTGGGTATCAGAAGCAGTGTTAAGAACGATCTGCAAGCATTTTACATCATCGCCTGACATGCCAACTTTTAGGGCGCGGTCAAAGGAAGTAATAGTACAACCAGTGACAGCAGCTTCTCCGCCTTCCATCTCAGTTATTTGAGTTTGTAAGGCAGCTATCTGGGTCATCAAGTCATCAATTAGAGCTTGAAGCTCAGTAACTGTTAAAGCATTGACTACGCCAGGGACACCTATCATCCAAACAGCACAAGTTATAGTCGTTACAATCGCTACAATCTTTTTTGTTAATTTATTCATGTTTTTTCATTTAAGTTATTAATTGTTATTTAATTGCGTCATTATCGACCATTCCCTGCGTCTTTTGGATATAAAGAATTCTTTATGTGCCTAATGGCAACATTCAAAAGTAGCCGGGATAACGACCTTCAAATTTAAAGGGTTAATAATTATGTATAAGCCAAATCTTATAGAGAGCCTGGGAAAAGTCTTCCTTTTCATAATGCTCTTTGGCTTCGCTTAACAATTCTTCGTCCTCTTCAGTTAGCATTTGATTTTCCAAATCAGCTATCAGCTGAGTTACTAACTGCTCTTCTAAGAGAACAATAGCATTTCTTAGGTCTTGGGTATCTCCAATGACCGTAGCCAAAACCTCTTCTACTTTCTGTTTATTTTCCTCTAATTTCTGGGTTTCAGTAATAATGTCCTTAAGAACCATGGAATCAGAAGTTGTTACGCTAACGTTCATAGCCATTATTTCCTTGGTCGCTTGAACAACATTAGCCTGAAATTCTTTAATAGCTGGATCTAAGTTCCTAACCTGGTTGTTTTCAGCAATATTATTCAATTCCTCTAAACGCTTATTAGCCAGTTCTAAGTGGGCTTTAGGTTTTTCAATCGCTGAAGTAAAAGTAACCTGAGCGCCTTCAGTCATCTTCTTGACTGAAAAGAGAAAATCGCCAGGAACTGTATTTTGGGTAAAACCAAAAAGCCCGATAATAATCAACACAGAAATTATCGGAACCAGGGCTAATTTGTATCTGAAAAATGGAAAAAATGAAAGTAAACCAGGCTTTGCTTCTGAAATTTCTTCATCTGCAAAAATTCTCCTTTTTGTCAAAACAACCCAGTCTTTTCTGGGTTGGATATCAGCCAATTCTTTAAGTTGGCGAATAAGGTGTTTTTCAACCATTACACTTATTATGACGGGAAATGACGAAAAATATTACACCTTCATTTGAGCTCATTTCTTAAGGTCTTCAAAGCCCTATGGATAAGCACCCTGGTTGTACCTTCTGACTTATCCAGCATTTTGGCTATTTCTGGCACTTTTAACTCATCCAGATAATACCAAATAATAACTTCTCTGTAGTCCTCGTTTATATTAGCCAGAGCAGCTTTAACCTGTTCTAAATCTGATCGTAAAAAGGCCTTTTCCTCTAAGTCCTGGCTTGAATCAGTAATTGGCGCATATTCTACAGAAACTAATTGGGCTTTGCTGCTTTGTCTGTAGTGATCAGCCAGTAAATTACGGGCAATTTGGTATAAAAATGCCTGCATATTCTCAATCTTATCCTTTTTCTCTTTAAAAGACTGCCAGCCCCGTAAAAACACCTCGGAAGTCAAATCTTCAGCTATTTCTTGTGATTTTACCTTTAAAACAACAAAACGGTAGATTTTATCCACATATTTGTCATAAATACTACTGTAAGTTTTACGAGAATTAGGCATATAAATTGGACATTTGCACTATAAATGCGACATTTTAGCTAGAAATGCGACATACATATATTATAATGTCGCATTTTTCAACATATAACAAGCTCCTCGCCCATTGCCATTTTTAATAATGAGCCCTGCTTGGCTAAAATTTTCTAAGTCACGAAGCAAGGTTCTTCTGTTTGTGCTGGGAAAAATCTTTGTTAAATCTCCTATTTTAATCTTCTTGTTTTCTTGAAATGTTTCTAAAATCTTTTCCTTCCGATTCTTTGTTGTTCGAGGTTTCTCCACAGGTTCTCCACTATTGATTGATCTCTCTATCTTCTCGTATTCACGATGAAGCACAAAAAAATTGCGTGAATTCACCCAACTCTGCTCTTGAGCCAAGTTAAACAAATCCTTTAAAGTCTTAATATTCCTGGAACAATCCTTAAAATCATTAATAATCAAATTAGCCAAAATCTCATTGGCTAAATTTCTAATGTCGTGCTTCAATGTCTCATTTTCTGGAAAAAGCTCTGTCACTCGATATACTGCTAAAGTAAGTTTAATATAAAAATCCTTAGTCATTTTTGTCACGTTTTCTTATTCTATAATTGCGACATTTTCATGTCAAGTTGATAAATAAAAAGCGGGGCGTTTGTTGCTGCCTCCCCCGCTCTTGAATCTTTAAATCTAGCTTTTTATGATTTCGATGACGCTATTCGCACTTTAACTACTCCCTCTTCTTGATCAATTCTCTCAGCCAACTTTTCCGCTTTTGCCGATGGTACAGAAACGCTATAGATGATTAAACCGTTCTTTCTTCCATCGGTTCTCTCGCGCTGAAATTGAGATAGTTTAAGTTGAGATATTATTTTCAAGGCTCCTTTTTTATCAACAAAATCCTTGAAAATAATGTTTATCTTTGTCATTCCCTTTTGAGAAATTTTTGCCAAAGTGCTACCTCCCTTTATTTTTTTATCTAATTTAGAGTTTACAATATCCTAGAAAAAAATCAAGCCCTCTGTTCGAAGCTCAACCTTGAACAATAAAAAAGCCTCAGTTAGTGTTTGAACGCTTTCTGAGGCTTCTTGGCTTAAAGAAATAATTTCTTATTTCAGATTGTTGTCAAGCTCAACGATAAGCTCGTCTACTCTCTTCCAATCTTGCGCTCCTCGAGCAACCCGCAGAGCCGTTAAAAAGGCTTTGGCATTGAAGATGAACCGGAGAACCTGTTTTGGTGCCTCTGGCAATATCCCATGAAGATGGAATGTTGATCTAGTGGTTAGGCCAGGACCTTTTAGCATCACAGTCCATCTGCCATCAGGATGCTGTTCTTGAAGATAGTCTATCAAAAAAATGAGTGCTTCACCTTTTTCTTGGCCAGTAAGAGCATCATGGTTTAAAATATTACCTTCGGCTGTTAAGACATTGGCTATCACGTGCTTCCCCACAGATTGTGAAGATCGGTTACTTGGCACAATTTTAATCTTTTTCCCTGTTGGAAGTTTTCCTTTTTTAAGAGCTTCTGCCACTTTTACCTCCTTATTTCTTTTGAACAGTATAGTAAATCATACTACAAACAATAACTTTTGTCAATAGATGTAATAAAAACAGTCTTAAACAAGTTTAATTTTTATAGACTGCAACTCAATGGATAAATATCAACGGAGTTAGTATTTTCTTCAGTACCAAAGATCACATTTGACAAATCAAGACAATCGCCAGCTTCAATATAAATCCCGTAATAATTATTCTCAAAATGACAGTTATTTAAAATAGAGTTAGAATTTTTAAGATAAAGTCCTCTAGAATAAGAACCCATTCCCCAAGAGCTATATTTAGTACTATGACCCCTGAAAACACTATTTTGCACAGTCGAGGTAGAATTGTCTAATTCTAAACCAACATAAAAATTGCTTTCAAAAAGAGAATTAGAAACAGTCATGGAAGTTTTTTCAATGACCACTGCTCCCCTATTAGACGCGCCGCTACCATAAGAACCTGTAAATCCACCGTATCTGACAATGACATTATCTAAAATAGAATCAGTGCTTGAAGCATAAAAATAAATATAATCCCAATAGCCAGCAGTACTGGTAGAAAAACCATCATTATTAGTATCACCGCCATATTCATCGTCATTCAACGCAGTAAAAACTATTTTTTCTGCCAGACTGCCTTGAGCTTTCAAAGTACCTTTAACATAAATCCGAGTGTGACCGCCTTTAAATTTAATAATCACTCCTGGTTGAATATTTAAAGTATTTCCAGTGGAAATGATTCCTGAACTTTCAAAAATATAAGGTAAGCTAGCTGATTTCCAATCAATCTGGCTAATAGTTTCAGAAAAACCAAAACCGCTGACTAAAATTCCGTTTAAGTTATTGTTCTGGGCAGTGTTGCCGGAAAAATTAGCTAAAAGAGTGTTAGTTTTAATCAAGGTTTGGTTATTCTCAAAAGTATTGTTTTTAATTGAAAGATTATTACCTTCATTAACTAAAATTCCAAATTTATTATTATCTTTAAACTTTGAGTTTTCTATAGTAGAACTGCTGTTTTGATTTTCAATGTAAATCGCCGCTGAATCAAAATAATTGTCGGAACCATTGTTTAGAAATTCTGAATTATCAATCAAAGCAGAGGAATTTGTCAGCCAAAGCCCTCGGCTATAACTTTTTTCAATTAATGAATTTTTAATAGTGATTTTTGCCTCTTCAACTTTGACCATTCCTTTAGTATATGGAGGATATTCATTACAACAACTCTTATGATATTTGCCGCCGTATCTCATAATTACATTTTCTAAATTGGCTACTGAACCGCTCTTAAAATAAAGCCATTCCCAATCACCTGCGGCCGGCTCAGTGCTGCTGGCGTCATTATTAATATCGCCGCCGTATTCATCGTCTTTGTACGATGTAAAAACAATTTTTTCTTTCTGGTTCTCGCCGCCTATCGCTTCTAATTCGCCATCTATATTAAATGAAAAATAACCGCGCGAGCGGTATTTGAATTTTATTATCACGCCTGGCTCAACAGTAAGTTTAGCACCGGAAGAAATGCTAATTGATTCTTCAACAATGTACGGACTACCTAATTTAGTCAGGATAAAATTCTGATCAATATTAAGATGACCGAAAATTTCAGTGAAAGACCTGGAAGTGCTGTTTTCTGCTTTTGGGGTGCCGTTAATTTTATTCCCTCCAACATCTTCTCCGCTTCGGGTAATCCGATTGTTATTTGCCCAATTTTCGGAATCTGTCCCCGAAGCATTTGAGTTTATTCTTTCCATAGAAATGTAATCGGGACCGGCTTCCCCGCCCGGCCAACAGCTATTTTCAAAACAAACAGTTTTATCTATCAACTTTTCATTTTGATCATAAAGAGATAAAACTTCGCAATTTTGATTATTCAAACCACTGCCAAAACTACCGGTCCAGTCAGCTAAAATGTTATTAACTGTCTTATCATCTGTTCTTTCTAAGAGATAAAATCCCTGGGCTAAAATAGTAGTGGTGGTTGCGCCAGTAGAAGTGGAAAAAGCAATAGAATGGGTAGTTGTTCCGTGACTCCAGCTAAGCGTCCAATTATTTAAATCAATTTCCGAAGAAGTATTGTTATATAATTCCAGCCATTCGTCAGCAGAGTTAGCTCTTGTCCCTGCCCAGGCGATTTCATTAATGACCACCGATAAAAAAGGGGTTTCTTCACCCCCTTGTTTATCTTTCTCTCCCTCTTCTGTTTTGCTTTTATTTTTCTCTTCCGGAGTTGGTTCTTGTTCTTCAAAATCATTCTGGTTATTGTCGGTATCAATATAACTTTGGGTGGTTGTTGACCATCTTCTACCAATGCTTTTACCGACTGGGGGATTAGTCGTAGTAGCAGTTTCAAAATCCAGGGCATCACCCCAGCCAATTTTGTCAACAATTTCTCGATTTGGATTTTTTAAGACTAAAGTGTTATTTTTGGTCAAAGGATAGGTGGTGGTAGCATCTATTGTTTCTGCTGAAAGCGAAGATGAAGCATTAGCAATGAGAAAATAACCATAAGATTTGATTGTTTTTCCAAAAAATAAATCTTTCTTAATGTAAGTTGAAAAATCAGTAGCACTCTTTGTTTTTCTTTGAAGATACCAATTCGTTAAATCTACATCTTCATTGTTCAGATTATAAAGTTCGACAAAATCATCTTTTTGGTTGTCTTTGCTCTCAATTTGAACTTCGCTAATTAGAATCTTAGAAAAGGATGAAAGAGATGGCTCTTCTGAAGTAGGTGGCGAAGACGATCCAGAGAAAGCGGGAGGTGGTATTGGGCTATAAGAGGAAGCTGGCGGGGAACTGTTCTCCGCTTTTGGCGTTCCGTCTACAATTCCGGTATACCAGTTGACAGCGTCAAGTCTCTCCATTGTTTTTTTCTCTATATTATCGCCAGCTGGCCAATCTGGTTCAGCTAAAACCCTATCTTCGAGCTGACATTCATTATTAAAAAGATAAAGGGCCTCGTTAGTATTATTAAGAGCACCTGTATAAATAAAATCAGCGGACACATTAGGTGCTGAATCATCACCGGTCCGCTCTAAAAGATAAAAACCATTGACTGGAATTACATCGTCTTCGCCAAAAATTACTTTTATTTGTTGGGTTTTATCCAAAAGCTGCCAGCCAGATAAGTTAACAGGGATACCCCAAATATTTTTAAGCTCAATCCATTCATCATTAGCTGAATTATTTGTACCCATCCAAGCAATTTCGTTAATGAGAACTTTAAATCTTGCAGAAATAGCACTAGCTGTTATTTCACATAATGTCGGCTCAGCTGTCGGCTCAGGCGCTGGTGCTGGTGCGAGCGCTGGTTCAGATTCAAGTTCAGGTTCTGATTCAGATTCTGGCTCGAGTTCTGGTCCAAGCTCGGGTTCTGGTTCTAAAATTTCTCCTTCAACTTCTTCAGTTTCTTCTAATTCCTTCACTGTCTGAGACTCCACCTCGACCACTTCCTTTTTAACTGATTGAGATTCAGCCTTACTCATAATTTCCTCTGTTTCAGCTGGTCGAGGCGAAGCCTCGACCATTCCAGTCTCCTCTATTTCTTCGATATCTTCTAGGATTTCAGGTAAATTAGTCACTGGGCCGGCTTTAAAGGGATTAAATCGAGAAACTAGGGCTGCGGCCGCATCTTTTATGCTTTTTAACTGCTGAACTATTTTGTCTAATAGCGAGGGTTTTGGTTCTTCAACAAAAGATTGGCTTTCTACAGCTATAACAAGACTATCGTTTAGCTCATTTCTTACCTGCTTTTTATACTCCTCGCTTATGCCAAACGGTGTTGCATAAGGTCCCCATTTATCCCACAACGCGGCAAATTGAACTTCGAGCTGAGACGTTTTACTACTTCCCGCTCCCTTAAATCTACCCCTTGTCTCAGCCACCCAACCCATTTCTGCTTTAGCATCTCCCCAGGATTCTTCATGTGAATATCCCCATCTTCTTGCGTCAAAATAGCGCCAAATTCCTTTATATGTTTTTGTTGTTTTCCAAACATCAAAAGCAACAAAAATCTCAATAGTTTTATTAGTTATTGAAACTATTTCTGAGGCTAATCCAGAAAGCGGACCAATTTGATCTCCTTTAGAAGCAAAAAAATAAATATCTTGACCAAGTTTTTTGTAATGTGAAAATAAATTAAGTCTTTTATCGAGAACGTTATTGAAATGTGCCTTATTTCTATCTAAAAACTTTTGTGATAAAATCATGTCCATCCATTCTATGTCTCGTTGAGTGCCCAATACTAAAAGACCGTAAGTAAAATCAGGAATTTCTGGTTTAATTGCTTTATTAAGAAGTTTTTTTAATTCTTTTTCGTCAAAATTTCTAAGTATGGGTATATTTGAAATTTTTAAGAATGTTTTTATCTCGTCTACCTCTTTGTCTCTAATTCTTTTTGCTTCAGTAATTGGTACTACACCCAATAAAAAAGTAGTGATTACCAATGTAATCACTACAAACTTTTCTCCTTTTAAATTACCACTTACCATGAGTAATTATGTAGTGGACAAACTCTTCTGAGCGACCCGTAAAAATATATACCTTTGAGTCACCGTACAAAAAAGATATATAGGCACTGGCTAAATGTTCTTTTTCTATCATGCTCAAAACATTATAGTTACCTATTGTTTCCTGTGTTAGTTCTCCAGACAAACTAAACTCGTTTAATAACTCTCTTGTCCAAATTTCCAAGTCCATATCTAATTGATTTACTGCATATACATCAATACTTGCAATTCTGCCCGCTCCTTCCAACCCTTCTAAGTATATACTTCTTACAATCCTAGTTTCTTCTTTCTGTTCTGGGGTATACTCAATCTCTTTTATTCCTTGCCATTCTGGAGGAACTTTGAATTCGTAGTTATCTATTTTGTTGACTACTTTGTATTGATTCCCAAATAAACTTTTGACTACTTTTACTCCTGCAGGTAGGGTTTTATTTAATTCTTTAACGTCAGCTTGGCTTTGCTGCCAATAAAAAAATCCTCCGGCAGCGAGGCATAAAATAACAATCGGAAGAATAATTTTCTTTATCATAAATTAGTATTCCAACTTAATCCCAAGCTTTTCAGCAATCTGATGCATCCATTTTTCATGACGATCTACTTTCTGAGCCAATATTAACATTTCTTGAAAATAGGTATCAGCTTTCTTGGCATAAGTATCAATAGCATTCATTAAATCATTAACATCTGACTTATCGGCTTTATTCTCCTGAAGGTTTCTTAATTTATTATCTAAATCTAAAAGTTTTTGGTGTGCTGCTCCAAATTTATTATCTACGCCACTGAATTTCTCATCTAAGTATTTAACTAATTCAGAAAAATCCTCGTTCATATAATTTAATTATATCTTGCTAAAAAATCATGTCAATTGTGGATTGAAGAAGGCTTAGCCTCCCTCAATTTAGAGACCGATGAAAGTGCGAATTTTACTAATGGGAATAGTTGAAACCCGCCCTTCCTCATCAACAAAATTCAAGCCAATTGCCTTACCCTCGATATTAAATAAGGGACTGCCTAAAATATTTGTTGTTTCAAAAATATTAGTTTGAATTAAATCTTTATCAAGCAAGCTGACAATACCTTCGTTGACTGTCTTTTGAGGCACAAGCAAAAGGCCCTTGGTCGTTGTTGCTCTATTAAAATCCATGCTGATTAAAAAGACTCTTTCACCTAATCTTGTCTTCTCCAAATCAGCGAAACCGCAGGTTTTCAACCCCGAAGCTTCAATTTTTATTAAAGCCAGATCATTCTCCAAATCTCTTCTCAAAATCTGGTAAGAGGGCCATTTTTCATCTATGTAAAAAGCAAATTTAGAACCAAAAGGCACTAAAGAAGCCAAAGTGACTATTAAACCGTCAGAAGTAACAACTAAACCCGAACCTTCTAAAACTTCTCCCTCCAAGGTTTCTGTTTTAACTCCAACGACCACTTTATCTATTTTTTCAATTGCTTCTCTCAAGGCCAGATTCTCCTGGACATATATGGTTATCTCTTTTTTCTCAGTGAGGTAAACCGGAGTCTGCTCCAGCCCGTATTGATAAAAAAGCGGCCTCTCAATGAAATAGGGCCATAAAATCTGCTCAGCAAAAATGCCGCCAACTGCTCCAATGATAAAAACAGCTAAGATTTTGAAGATATTTTTTGCCATTCTCTTTTCCCAACCAAGTCGCTAGGACTTCTAAAGATAATTTGGTCTTTCTCAAGGTCAACGATAATTTTGTCTTTTTCTTTCACCTGGCCGCCAACAATCTTTAAAGCCAAAGGATCAAGAACTAGTTTCTGAATGACTCTTTTTAAGGGCCGAGCTCCCAAATTAGGGTCAAAACCTTTCTTTGATAAAAAGTCTTTGGCCCCTTGCGTTATTTTTATATCAATGTTCTTATTACTCAGCCTTTGCCTTATCTTTTCCAGCTCTAACTCGACTATCTTTCTAATCTCTTCCTTGCCAAGATAGTTAAAAATGACAATCTCATCTATCCTGTTTAAAAACTCGGGCCTGAAGTTTTCTCTCAGAGCATCCATCACTTTTTCTTTCAAGCCTGTTTTTTCTTCTCTTTCACCAGCCAAAAAACCCAAAGAACCCATTTTAGCAATGTGTTCTGAGCCAACGTTGGAAGTCATAATTAAAATGGCATTTTTGAAAGAAGCAGTTCTGCCTTTGGCGTCTGTCAAGCGGCCATCTTCTAAAATCTGCAAAAGAATATTGAAAACTTCCGGATGAGCTTTTTCCACCTCATCTAGTAAAATGATGGAGTAGGGCCTTCGACGAATTTTCTCTGTTAATTGGCCTCCTTCTTCGTAGCCAACATAGCCTGGGGGGCTGCCCAGCATTTTAGAAACCGTGTGTTTTTCCATATACTCTGACATATCAAGTCTGATTAAAGCTGATTCATCATTAAACAAAAATTCAGCTAAAGCACGGGCAGTTTCTGTCTTGCCAACACCAGTTGGTCCTAAAAACATAAATGAACCCATGGGTCGTGATTCTTCAGCAATACCAGCTCTAGAGCGCCGAATGGCTCTGGAAACAGCGGAAATCGCCTCTCTCTGGCCAATGACCCGCCTGGCAACAATATCCTCCATTCTTTCTAATTTCTTGGCCTCTTCTTCAATCAAACGAGTTAGCGGAATGCCGGTCCAGCGGGAAACAACCCGGGCCACATCCTCTTCCGCCACTTCTTCTTTCAGAATACGGTGCTTTTTTTGAAAGCGAACGAGTTGTTTTTCTTTTTTTTGAACCTCTTTTAAAAGCTCGGGAATCTTGCCGTATTTAATCTCAGCTACTTTCTGCAAATCACCTTCTCTTTGAGCAACCTCTATTTGAAAAGTAAAACCTTCAATCTCTTTTCTTATGCCTCTGATGGCCTGAATTAAATCTTTTTCAGTCTTCCATTGAAGCTCTAAATTCTTAGCTTTTTCTTTTAAGTCAGCCAAAGTACGGTTAAGAACTGTTGTCTTTTTTCTGGAGGGCGCGTCTTTCTCAGATTTAAGAGACTGTTTTTCAATTTCTATTTTCTGGATTTCCTGCTTTAAGTGATCTAATTCTATCGGCTCAGATTCAATCTCCAATCTTAAAGCCGAAGCTGCTTCATCCATTAAATCAACTGCTTTATCAGGTAAAAACCTATCGCCAATGTAGCGAGCAGCCAGCTCGGCTGCAGCCACCAAAGCTGAATCTTTTATTCTAACGCCATGATGAACTTCGTATTTTTCTTTAATGCCTCTTAAAATAGCAATAGTGTCTTCAATCGAAGGTTCTGCAACATAAATCGGCTGAAACCTTCTTTCTAAAGCTGGATCCCTTTCAATATATTTTTGATATTCTTTCAGGGTGGTAGCGCCAATAGCTCTCAGCTCTCCCCGAGCTAAAGCCGGCTTTAAAAGATTAGAAGCGTCAATGGCTCCTTCTGCTGCTCCAGCTCCCACTAAAGTATGCAACTCGTCAATAAACAAAAGATAACGGCCACCAGCCCGGTTGACCTCTTTTAGTAAAGCTTTAACCCTGTCTTCAAACTCTCCTCTGTATTTGGTGCCAGCCACTAAAGATCCCAAGTCCAAGCCAATGATTTCTTTTTCTTTTAAGCTCTCTGGCACATCACCTTTGATAATTTTTTGAGCCAAGCCTTCGATAATGGCTGTTTTGCCAACGCCTGCTTCGCCAATCAAAACTGGATTATTCTTAGTTCTGCGGGAAAGAACCTGCATTAACCTTCTAATCTCTGATTCTCTGCCAATAACTGGATCAAGCTTGCCAGTTCTGGCTAACTGGCTTAAATTGCGAGCGTATTTTTCAATAACCTGATATTTAGATTCTGGCTCAGGATCAGTAATGCGAGTACCGCCTCTAATTTGAGCTAGTGTCTTCAAGGCGTCAGCATAGTTTAATTTGCCAAATTCCAAAGCAGCAACTTTGCCACCCGGCTGCAGAAAGCTTGCTTTGCCTAAAATCTCCTTGGCCTTGCTCTCAGTATCTAACAAGGCTAAAAACAAGTGTTCAACAGAAATAAATTCATCCCCCATTTTCATTGATTCCTGGCGAGCTCTATCTAAAACCTTGGCCATGTCCTGAGTTAAATAGAATTGGCCAAGAGTTTGAGGGGTAGTCACAGGAGGAATTTTCTCTAAAGCGCTCTTAGCTCTCTTTTTTAAATTCTCGAGATCAACTCCAATCTTTTGGAGTAAAGTTAAAACCACGCTTCCTTCTTGAGAAACTAAAGCTAAAAGTAAATGTAAGGCATCTATCTGCTGCTGGCCAGCTTGACGGGCAGCATCTTGCGCAAAAAGTATTGATTCCTGTGCTTTGTGAGTAAAATTCTGTCCATTCATATCAATTTATCTTTACCATAAAATTTATTAAAAATCAAGTCCGAGATGGACTTGAAAATTGTAGCTCCTCAGGTGAAGCAATTTTTAGATTCTATAATAGAAAGCTTTATTATTTGTGCCTTTTTACTCGTTCCTTCTCGGTAGTTCTTGGTTTTTTTTCAGCCTGTTTTCTTGAAATAAATTTACCAGTTACTGAGCTTCTATATATTGTTCTTCTTTTTGTTTTACCTTTTCTCATAATTTAAAGGATTTTCAGGCTTTGACCTTTCTATTATATCTTAACACAATAAAAGTCCAGGACAACAAGTCTCGGACAAAAAATTATGGCTCCGAGTCGTGAACGACATTAGAACCTGTTTGATATCCTCTATATAATAAACAATCATTTACCGACTCTGTATTTTATATTTTTTGAGGGTACAGCACGTCCACTCTTAATATCTCTTTTGAGGTAAAAACGAGGTTTACCTATAACATCAAAAATTGTCTCGTATGGTTCAAAAGAAACCATTTCTTCTCCAAAACTTAAATCATTTAAATCACGTAGAATGAGTAGAAGAATGACGACTGTAGAAATTAGGGTGGCCGATAAAAAAAGAGAGGATAAGTCGGGCGTACGAACTATAAATATAGAAAATATGATGATTGTGGCAAGAAGTAAAACTACCATCCATTCCATCTTGCTTAATTTATCTTTGCCATACATAAATAACTTTTCTCTAGCAGTAGTAATCTCATTCAAAAGAGGTAAGAAATTGGTGTAAGTTTCAATTTCTTTATTTGTTTTTAGTTCTTTTATATCTTCGAGCGATTCTATAATTTTATTAAAATGGGGGTCAACTTTACCATAATCGCTCCATTCTACATAAAAAAATTCTCTAACATATTTATCAATAAGCTCTTGTTGTCTCTTGGCCCATTCTCTATGTCGGAGAAATTTTCCTAACACCTGTACGAATAAATAATAAGTTTGAAGTCCGCTTACTTCTACTGCTACACCTTCTCTTATTCTTTGGAATCTGCTCCATAAGTCTGTAATAAAAAAACCAACTAGGATTGCAAAAAGAAGACCTACCATGCCCAAAATAGCATTAACTCCCTGAGTAGCTTGTGTCTGTATCGGAAAGGCAAAAACAGAAATAAAAGATACCACTATTACTATACTAGTTAAATATTTAGTTTTCATTTTTCTAGAAAACGACATATGATAATCTAATTTTATTTATTATATTATTATACCAAATAAAAACCCGAGAAGAAACCTCGGGAACTCAACTCCCTCATGCGTCGACGTTAGAACCTGTTTTTGTTCGGGGTGGCAAAGTTTGAAGATTCATTTTGTTTATTGTTTTCTTAAATACTCAGCTGCTTTTTCTGGCTCAATGGTGGAAATTTCCATCCTGGTTCCAATCTCAAACCCGGCCCAGGTTGTTGTTTTTGGCAAGATTGTCCAGTGCCAGTGATAATAATCGTGCTTCCTGCCATCACAAGGAGCAGTATGTAAATAGAAGTTATAAGCGGGGTTATTGAGGGCTTTGTAAATTTTGTTTAAAGCGGACCGAAACGCCTCAGCCAATTCCCATTTTTCCTTTTCTTTTATTTTTTCAAAATAGGCAAGATGTTTTTTCGGTGAAACAATAACCTGGAAGGCAGTTTTTGAAGCAAAAGGACAGACCACTAAAAAACCTTTATTTTCAAAAACAATTCTTTTTTTAACTTTTCTCTCCCATTTGTTCATCTGGCAATAAATGCATTTTTTATGCTTTTGGTAATAACTTTTGGAACGTAAAAGAGCATTTTGAAGGTCGATATCAACAAGCGGAGTAGTAATGATTTGAGAGTGGGGATGGAAAATTGTAGCTCCGGCTTCCTGACCATGATTGTGAAAAATAGATATATGATTAACAAATCTTTTTGGCATTAAATCTAAATATCTTTCTTGATAAACATCAAAAACTTCTTTGACCTGTTCTATAGAAAATTGGGCCAAATGTTTTTTATGGTCATGAGTAATCACTATTTCATGAAAGCCAACTGCATTCATTTTTTTGTATAATTTCCCCTCTATCTTTTCATTCAGTTTAGAGTAAGGGAGAAAAGCCGGGAATTTATTAGGAATGACGACAGTTGATCGATTTTTAGAAATTTTACAAAAAGGGCAGGCTCTCTTAGAACTTTCTTGGCTAACTCTTTTTTCTCTCTTAAATGTTTCCGGCTTCCTAGCTCTGCCAGTAGCAATTACAACCCAGTCCTGGCTAGCTAGGTCCATCCTCAATTCCGAAGGAAACTTCGGCTTTTTTGGTTTTCTTGACATTATTTTATTCTACCACAAATTTATTTTTTAAAAACAATAAATTTATAACCCAAGAAGTTCCAAACCATGGCAAATATAGTGGCAATTGCTGCTCCCACGGTTGCCCAAGCCTTAAGAGAAATTCCAGCTTGAGGGCCAATTACATTTACCACAAAAGAGGCAACTCCTACATTTATTCCCATTCCAATTGCACTTATTGCTAAAAATTGCAGAAATTCTCTTCCAGGTTTTTCAATCTCTCTTTTTTTGAACGTCCAAAATTTATTCCAAAAATAACTATTAATTACGGCTATTAAGAAAGAAGCTCCTTTAAAAACTGAGTAGAAAAGACCAGCGGGAATTCCAGTTATAAGAATCAGTAAATTGAGTACTCCCCAGTCAATTAAAGTATTGGAAATTCCTACGGTAATAAATTTCCCGGCCTGAAAAATAACTGGAATTTTTTTCCCTAAAAGATAGGTAATATAAAGACAGATCAGGGCCGTAATTGGGACAAAAATTGCTAGAAATAAACCCAGATGAATCTTCCAAATGACAGTATCAAATTCTAAAGTTTTCAAAATTGCAAAAGCCAGCCAGGCTACCATCTCGCCAATAATTAAAACAAAAATCAAATCAGTTTTTCTCCAGACAGCTGGCTCTATTTTCCTTCCCCTTTTCTCATATTTTCCCAAAATTAGATTCAGTCTGATTCTCAACATCTCAAAAAACATTTCAATCATACTTTTAAATTTCACTTTGCTTCCAGGATCATTTATCCAGGTTATTGGAACTTCTTTAATTCGGTATCCCAATTTTTTTGCGATAACCAAGACTTCGGGATCGAATCCAAAACGGCAAATTGTAATTCGAGAAAAAATATCTTGCCCTGCTCTTTCTCTAAAACCCTTAAAACCGCACTGAGTATCTTCAATCTTCCAAAAACCAATAATTATTTTCCTAACTAATTTAAAACCTCTTCCCAAAATTACCTTTCTTAGCCAAGGTTGAGGTACGGCCAGGACCGCCCCTTTAATGTCTCGCGAACCAATGATAATATCATATCCATTGGCAAACTCTGACCACATTTTCTCAATTTGATCAATCGAAGTTGAATTATCGGCATCAGTAAAAATTTGATATTCTCCTTTAGCCTCGAGTATTCCTTTTTTGACTGCATAGCCCTTACCTAAGTTTTCGGTATTTATCAATTTTAAATTTGGAATTATTTTCTGTAATTCTTTGACTACTTCTGGAGTTCTATCGGTTGAACCGCCATTAACAACGATAATTTCCGACAAGTAAGACTGTTCTTTCAAATAATCATTAATTTCTCGTAGAGTCTTTGGTAATCTTTTCTCTTCATTATAAGCCGGGATAATCACTGAGAGGTGAATTTTTTGATTTTGATTACTCATTGTTTTGCTTTAGTCGTTAAGCTTATTTGTTCGACCTGTAATTGTATTATAACACGACAAATGCTAAAATACTCTAAGGAATAAAATTAGAAAAAAAAGAATTTGGAGAAAAATGAAAAAGAAGATAAAAATATTTATTTAAATTCTGGGAGGCATCTTAATTACTGTGCTTTTTAAAAAATCTTTGAATTTATTTCCTCTTTAGTTTTTGGTTGGATTTTCTAATAATAATTTAAAAAATATGTCAGATCGTATTACCTATCTTATTGCCGGAATACTGCTTTTAATAATGTTTTTAATGGCTTTTTTCAGTATAGCCAACGACTCTCTTACTTTTGATGAACTGGCTCACATTCCTGCAGGATATTCCTATCTTACTCAAAAAGACTACCGCATTAATCCAGAGCATCCTCCCCTAGCAAAAGATATTGCTGCCGTTCCCCTTTTATTTCTTCCCTTAAACTTTCCGTCAGAACACCCTACTTGGACCCAAGAAAATTCAGCTCCCCCGTGGTGGATACAATTTGATTTGGGAAGAGAATTTCTTTATCGTTCAGACAACAATCCTAAAACCATTATTTTCTGGTCAAGGCTCCCTATGATTTTTCTTCTCATTCTCTTGGGTTGGTTTCTGTTTAAATGGGCCCGGGAATTGGGAGGAAATTATTTGAGCTTAGGAGTTCTCGCTCTCTTTTCTTTCTCCCCCACGTTTATTGCCCATGGTAGACTAGTAGCAACAGACGTGGCGGTGGCTTTAGGAGCTGTTCTTTCTACTTATTTTTGGCTAAAATTTCTCAAAAACCCCAGCAAGATAAATATTTTTTGGGCAGGAATAACCTTTGGTGTGGCAATGGTT
>Ga0265594_1000605_pt1 | contig 29269 bp, 26 predicted proteins | sample saktaG_11_FD_190147 | JGI IMG/M metagenome (GOLD analysis project Ga0265594, IMG submission 190147) | Saline water microbial communities from Sakinaw Lake, British Columbia, Canada - sak_2011_5_24_80m | ecosystem: Environmental > Aquatic > Non-marine Saline and Alkaline > Saline ... | reverse complement strand
GAAATAACCGCAGGGGCATACCTGCGTTGCCATTCTGCAAAGTGGCCTTATGGGCCAAAAAACCAGTTTCAGCTGCCTATCCAACAGAATTAAGGACCGTAGGAGACCACATTAGAAAAAGGCGTCTCGACTTAAAAATGCTTCAAAAAGACGTTGCCAAAGAGCTCGGAGCCACGATCTGTACTTACCGAAACTGGGAAAAGAACCGGTCGAATCCTTCTCTTGTCTTTATGCCAAAGATAATCGAATTTCTTGGCTACGCGCCTTATGACACTTCCCAGCAAGATTTTGGCAAGAAAATAACTGCTGGACGCAGGCTTCTCGGCCTAAGCCAAAAGGCATTAGCCCACCAGATAGGTGTTGATCCATGCACTATTCGCTCTTGGGAAAAAGGCAAGCACGGACCAAGTAAAAAGTACCGGAAAAGATTAGTTGTTTTCCTCTCTGAGAGTTAGACTTCTTCTATTCTCTGGAACCCAAAAATATAAGGAGACCTGCTATCAGTAGACCAGCTATAAGATAGCCCTTATTTTTGTCTGCCTTGATACGATCAGCGATTTTTGAAATCTGGTGGCGAACTTCATCGACTGATGCCCCTCTTAGATTTAAAGCCTGCACCTGATTTGCCCATCCAGGCAAATCTGAAGGATCCATATCCCAAACAATCGGGACAAGTCTCTTTTCAGTAATAATAGTAGCCCCGATTTCCTGTTGAACAAAAGGTGACTTACAGGCAGCTTTGCTTGCCAAAAAGAGCACCCACGGAGAACTCTTCAAATTTTGTAAGATCTCCTGACCCCACTTTTGACCTGGCGCCAGCGAAATCGAGGCCATGAAAACGCTCAAGCCTTCATCGGTTAAATGTTTATACATAAATTTGGCGAATTCTTCATCCTCGTCAGAATAGCTTATAAATACATCAGCCATTTATTTTCCCTTTAACTATTTGCCAGATTATAACTTTCCCTTAAATGCATAGCAGAGGAGCGAATAGAACAGAACATCAAGGTTATAACGCGATGCAACTCCCTCCGCCAATTAGAAATCACTCCAAAACTTCCACGTACCCGTGCTTTCAAGCTTATTTTGTTGCGACTCATCCATCGTACTAAAAAAGTCTAAGCCACTGAGCGCCTCTATGGTGTCAATCGAAACCAGAAAATCATCGAGGTCACCTCGCTTCTCCCGCTGATGCGGGAAAAGAAAGGCCAGAACCTTCGGGGGGTCTGACTCAACTGTTGGTTTTTGAATCACAATCTTATAGAACACGGCCGGGACAATTATATCTTTATCTGGGCCAATTTTTTCTATTTTGCCTTGTCCCCAAATGCACCCTGCATAAACCCAAAGCTCGTCAATGTCGTCTCGCTTTATCTGCTCTCGAATCCAACCCTCCAATTTCCACCAAAGTCCGCCATTACGGTTGAAATTCTTATGCTGAGGTGCGATATTGCTCATGTAGTTGACCTGCTTAACAGTTTCAAAATCGTCAGGATCATCGATGAGATAGTCACCATTGGGATCCTTATCATCCTTTTTGAATTTGTCATCACCGTTTAGGTCTTTCATTGCATATTTGCCGTCGCCGTCTCTGTCTCCACCGGAAACTTTGAAAGGTACGAGGTGTCCGCGGTCATAACCTACTCCGTTATAATCACTGTCTTTCACCGGGTTGGTCACGCCCGGGTCTGAATGAAACTTCTTGTATTGCTTGTCTCTACATGGTGTTTTGAGATAATCCAGCTTAATATGATAGGCTACCCACTCGGGTACTCGATTTCCCTCATAGTATCGGACGAGATACGCCTGGCGAACCAAAACCGTCTTCTCGCTCGGCAGTCCACCATAGGCATGTTCCTCAATCAACACCTGCTGCTCGGACGTATAGCCGTCATTAGGTTGTGCCAGAACTGATTGAAGAGAAAATACAGCGACTGGTAACAAAAATGCAATGAAGAGTAATTGAAAAAGATTTTTGACAGCGAATTTTGTACTCATCGTTATTCCCTTTCTATACATTTCTACATTCTTGCTATTACACAATGAACAAATATCATCCTACGCCTTTGACGTGCGTGTTCAATGATGACCCAATAACTTTTCTTACTTACCACCTCTCAATCGCTGTAATGAACTGACGATAACCTGACCTATCGCCTTCAATTTGGTTTTTTCTTTCTCTTCTTCAACCGGCTGAAATTGAACTTTTACCTTACGCCCCTTCAGCCATTTTTCCTTGCCTGCGCCTTTGGCTGCTTGTTGTTTTAGGTAAGTAATGGCTTCTGCTGGCTGAAACAACAATATCTTTTGTTGCTCAGAGTCGCTCAGTTTTTTAGAAAGCAACTTCTTTACCTTCTTTAAGAACTTCTCCTCAGGTGAGCATAAGATTACCTTGTTGTAGCCTGCAGATAAGCGCTTCTCAATATTCCCTAACTCCTGCTCATCTGTCGAGGTTACAGAAATCTCGCAGGCGATTCTCGTCCCATCCCGTTCTAAGTGTACATCAACACTTCCACCGGCCTCGGTCGGATGTTCGACTATGGCCCGATAACCATAGGCCTCAGCCGTCTGTCTGATTAAGTGCTGGTAATATTTATGTTGTTGACCGCCTTTTCCCGGCAGTGCAGGTAACTCTTCCTTGGCCTTTTTCCTCCTGTGGGAAAGAGTAGGCTCACTTATTATTTCCTGTTTTACCTCTTCTTTTATCTCTTCGAAAGAAGGCTTAACAGGTTCTGGAACCGGTTTTTTCTCTTCTATCAACTCCTTTTGTTTTGCCAGTTCTGAAGCCACCTGCTCCCTGTGAAGGGCATACTTTTGACGGCTAAGGGCAATTAACCTTTCTCGCCGCTTACGGGCAAGCTCTGGTGATATATCATGCGGGACAAAAGTCTTCAAATTAAAATCATAGTCGGCCCGCTCAATCCGCGCTATTGCCTCACCAACACTGAGATTCTGCAAATCCTGGGCATCAAAGGCAGAGAAACCATCAGTGAGTTTCTTGGCATCGAAGTCTCCCATCCGAAAACAAATACGGGTGCCGGGATTTGATATTACCGAGCTTGCCAGCTCACTGTCTCGAGCGAATAGCTGACGCAACTCCTGGTGGGCAAGTACAAGGCCAAAGCCATACTTTCTGGCACCGGAAAGGATTTCCGTCATCGATTCAGTAACGAAATTCTGGAATTCATCAATATAGAGGTAAAAATTTTCTCGCTCGCTTATATCCTTTGCCTGCCTGGCCATGGCTGCCTGATGGAATTTGGACGCGATGATGGTTCCCAAAAGATAGGCGTTCTCCATACCAATTAGGCCGTGGGCGAGCTTGGCCAGAAATATCTTCCGGCCATCCAGAATGTTCTGGAAATTTAAACCCTCTTTCTGCGCGACCATATAGCGGATGGGTTTAGGCCTTAAAAAGGTATCGAGCCGGGTGAGAATTGGGGCCTGATGTCTGCTACTTAATTGAGGAAACACCTTCCGCCAGTAGTAGATAACGTCTTCGTCCTGAATCGTCTCCAGGAAACTTCTGCGGTAATCTTTCTCCACCAGGAATCGCCTTAAATCCATCAGGGTCCCACCCTCACTGCTTTCTAAAAAGGCGAGTATGGCATTAGCCAGGATAGAGTTCATCTGGTCGCCCCAGCTCGTTGAAAGCCACTTAAAGACACCCACCAGGTCTGAGGCGAGGACAGTCTTTTCCTGCTCCGAATAAGCTGAGAGAATGTTAAGACCAACCGGATATTCAGAATCGGAAGGATCAAGCAAGATCACATCCTCGAACCTTTCTTCCGGAATGTACCTCAATATCCGGTCAATCAAGTCGCCGTGAGGGTCAAGGACACCAATTCCCAGACCGTTTTCGATATCCTGGATAATCAGTTTAAGAAGCAAGGTCGATTTTCCGGTACCTGTTGCGCCGATGATATGCATGTGCCTGAGTCTCTGCTCAGGACTTAAGCTGACCAGCGTTGTCTCCCCTTGATGGATGTTCTCTCCGAGAACGAATTGGCCGCCGGAGGCAATCGCCGGGGCGGCCTTTGTTTTTTTCAGCTCCCTGCGCAGCTTTGCAGCCCGTACCGAGACCGAAGGTGGATGGACGAGAGAAATCAGCTCCTCGCTGTTTAATAGCATACCGCTGCGGCGGCTCTGGCGATAAAACACATCCTCAGCATGCACAGCATCATCATATCCGTCATTGGAAAGCGGAATAAGCTCATTGCTTTTCGGATTGGACAGCAGCCTAAGGCCTCCTGCCAGGGCACGAGCTATCTCCCAGGCCCGGCTGGAAGATGAGCTTTGACCGGCGACCCTGATAACTGCGGCAAACAAGGGTTTTTCTACCTTTTCTCTGGCCAGGTGAACCATCTCCGGGGCGTCGGCAAAGAAGCTTCCGCCCCGCTCATCGGTTACCGACCTTATAATGCTCTCCAGCCAGGGATGATGCGTCCCTTGAAAAAGGACCTGCAGAATACCCAGTTCTTCCTCCTGGAGGTCTTCGAGCGCCCCAACTATACCGGTCAACGGGTCAGGGTCGAGATGCTTGTAGGTTCGAAGCGGTCTCATAAACTCCTGGGAAAGCCCAAAGTCGACAACCACAGTGTGCTTGTCTCTATCCCAGAGACACTCCAGGCTCTGGCCTTCCTTATAGACTACAGCATCGGGGAAATAGGCGTTTAGCTGTTGTCTTAGCTGCATTAGATCCGGCTCGCGACAACTGAACTGGACGGAGCTTGACTCACTTGTACCAATAATCTCAAAACTTAGCGGCATAGAGCAAAGACTCAAGTTCAAGAACAGGCTTTCTGCATAGTCAAGTGGGATCTTCTGTTCGGGTAATAAGGAGATGGTCATTTCATACATGGTAGAACTATCGTTAAAGAGATCAGGTTCCGGCTCCTCCGGAAAGGAATCAGTAGATATTGGCATCGGTGAAGAAGAGCCTTTTAGTCGTCTGCGAACTCTCTCGATAATAGAACTAAAGAAGGTGGATCTGCGACCGTCATCTATAACGGGCAAGTTGGGAACGTAGTGATAATAAAACGGTTCATACGGCGGCTCCAGCTCCACCACATCGTACCAGAACTGCCAGCCTCGGCCTCGTTTTTCCCAGCGATAGAAATCTCGGGTAAGCTGCTCACTAAGCGTAGGGCTTAAAGAATCACGTTCTGTTTCATTTTCAGCCATAATTATTTAAGCTTACGCTTGAACAGGTCGCTTAATATGGGCTTTTTCTCCAGTTCTGACAAAGCCTTTATGCCTTTGCCTTCGGTTGCCTGGCCAATGACTTCCAGGACGGCTGAATGGACTGAATCTTGAAACATTAAAGCTGTATCTATGCGGTAATAAGTCACACGTCGAGAAAGCCACACCACAACTGCAATTGGAGGAACAATTGGGATCAGTAAGATCGGCATTAACATTAAAACGATTATGATTGGAAGCAGTAAGATAATAAGCAAAATAATAAGTGGCCGGGATAACCTCGGACCTTTGCCCAACCACCAGGAAATAAAAAAGCCTGTACCAAAAGGAGCCGCACAGATATCGAAAATATGCTCCTTGCGCCGTATCCGCAGGTACTCTCGCCTGGCTGACAATGCTCCAGCCTCAGGGTAACTTATCCGAGAAATCTTCACATCCGGTATCTCTCGCTTATCAATTGCCTGCTCCAGCTGGCTGTAGATTTGTTGAGGTGATTCCTGAAAACTCTCAAAAAGCTTGTGCCAGTGCGAGAGTATTTCAGATACCTGTCTAGACATTGTTATCTCCTTCAGTCTTTGACGTATTCTATCGAAATAATTGTTCGGGTTTTTAGTAGGATTGTCCATTCGGTCCTGTATTGAGGAAGCTTTTCCGGTTAGTTTCCACTGCTTAATTGTCTCCCTCAGCAATGTATAGAGCCGCTTAAACTTCTCCCGCAACAGGGCATATACTTGCTGAAGAAATTTACGCAAATCCTTAAAAAGCTGATGCCAGTCAGGAGGCACTGGTGGAGATTTCTCAGCCATATTTTGTCCCTCCAATATTTAATTACATTAATAGCACAATTATAGCTGCACGGTTCAGGCTGCGTCAAGAAAATTAGTTTTATCACTTGCCATTGATAGACTTCCTCTTCCAAGCATTTTATTTACAAAAGACCAAAAGTGTGCTATATTTATGCACAGATAAGCTCTCCGATTGAGCTAACAAGTGCAATCCATAAGACAGCACAACAAAATGCGGTCGCAAGTGGGCCGAATGTTAGCTCTTGAGGACTTAAAGGGCTTAATAAAAAGATAAAATTTGTGCTATGGCAAATACAGACCTGACATTTATTACCAACGAGCCAGACAGGAATCTCCTGGAAAGATTCAAGGTTCTCATAAAGGATACCGAATCTTTTGATGCTCTGGTTGGTTATTTTTATACCAGTGGTTTTTACGCTTTGTATAAATCGCTGGAAAAAACAAAGAAAATCAGGATTCTCATAGGAATCAGCACAAATCCCAAAACCACGCAGCTAATCCATCAATCCAAACAGCCAGACCTCCAGTTTTCTCACGCTGAAGCCAAAGAACATTTCTCAGACCTTATTGCCGAGGAAATGACTGTTTCCGAAGATAGTAAGCAAATTGAAGAGGGGGTATATAAATTCCTGGAATGGCTGCGAAACGGCAAGTTGGAGATACGAGCGTACCCAACTGAAAATATCCACGCCAAGGTCTATATTATGTCATTTGCTGAAGGCGACCGAGATATAGGCAGAGTGATTACCGGCTCAAGCAATTTTAGCCAGGCCGGACTGGTAGATAACTTAGAGTTTAACGTGGAGCTAAAAACCAGAGCCGATTACGAGTTTGCTTTGAAGAAATTTAACGAACTGTGGGCAAATGCAGTTGACGTAAAAGATAAATACATTGATACGATCCACACAAGAACCTGGCTGAATAATACCATCACACCCTATCAGTTGTATCTAAAGTTTTTATACGAATACTTTAAAGATGAGTTGCAGCGAGCCGATGAGGTCTTTTTCAAGTATGTCCCATCGGAATTTAAAGAGCTGGAGTATCAGAAACAAGCCGTATTAAATGCCAAGAAAATCCTCGAAGAATACGGCGGCGTTTTCATTTCCGATGTAGTCGGCCTTGGCAAGACCTACATATCAGCTTTGCTTGCCAATCAACTTGACGGCAGAAACCTCGTTGTTGCTCCTCCTATATTGCTGGAAAAAAATAATCCCGGATCATGGCCAAGCATCTTTTCTGATTTCCGGGTACCTGCCGATTTCGAGTCCCTGGGTAAACTGGACCAGCTTGTCAGAAAAGGGGTCGCGAAATATAAAAATATATTTATTGATGAGGCACACCGTTTTAGAACTGAATCAAATGTTACTTATGAGAAGCTTGCCCAAATCTGTCGAGGCAAACGCATTATCCTGGTTACCGCCACTCCTTTTAACAATGCGCCGAGAGATATCTTAAGCCAGATTAAACTCTTCCAAAAAGCGAGAAAAAGCACCATCCCCAACGTGGCGGACTTGGAATCGTTCTTTTCAAAACTTGAAAAGAAAATCAAAAACCTGGACAGACAGAGGGACCGGGAAAAGTATATAAAAACGGCAAAGGAAAATGCCAAACAGATACGCGAGCAGGTCTTGAAATACTTAATGGTCAGGAGGACACGAACAGAAATTGAGAACTTTTTCAGTGACGACCTCAAAAATCAAAAGCTCAAGTTCCCGGAAGTAGTTAATCCTGAACCTATTCTGTATGAACTTAACGATGATGAAGACAGCATATTCAACACGACAATTGGGCTGTTAGCCCAAAAATTCAAATACGCCCGCTACACGCCAATGCTCTACTATAAGGGTGAAGAAAGGTTAGACCAGTTGGAAATCCAGTCCCAAAAGAACATGGGTCGGTTTATGAAAATCCTTGTTGTCAAGCGACTGGAAAGTAGTTTTTACGCCTTCAGGAATAGTATAGGCAGATTTATTGCTTCTTATAAAAGATTCATAGAGGAATTTGAAAAAGGGAATGTCTATGTTAGTAAGAAGCACATAAATAAAATATTTGATTTACTTGAGAATGACGATGAAGAAGCGATCCAAAGGCTTATAGAAGAAGATAAAGCCAAAAGGTACCCATCAGAATATTTTCAAATCGAGCTGAAAGAAGATTTGGAACATGACTTGAATATTCTAAGGGAAATTCAAAGTCTCTGGAGCAAAGTGGATCGTGACCCGAAGCTGCTGAAATTCATTGACCTGCTTTCTTCTCGTCCCATTCTGAAAAAGAACAAAGTAATCGTCTTTACCGAATCCAAGGAAACAGCCGACTACCTTGCCCAAACGCTACAGAAGAAGTTCCCAGACACGGTGCTTTCATTTACCGGAGCATCGAGCGCGGCGATACGGGGAAAAGCTATTGAAAACTTCGATGCCAGAGCGCTTTCACCCAAAGATGACTATCGAATACTTGTCACAACTGAGGTATTGTCGGAAGGTGTAAACCTCCACCGTTCCAATATTGTTATCAACTATGATATTCCCTGGAATCCCACTCGGCTTATGCAGAGAGTTGGACGTATCAACCGTGTTGATACCAAGTTCGACAAGATTTACACATTTAACTTCTTTCCTACCAAACAATCCAACGACCAGATTAAACTAAAAGAGGCCGCTGAAGCCAAGATACACGCCTTTATTTCGCTATTGGGTGCAGACGCACGGCTTCTCACCGAGGGTGAACCAATCGAGTCGCACGAATTATTCAGCCGCTTGATTTCCAAAAAGACAATAACCGGTGAAGACGAAATGGAGGAAAGCGAGCTAAGATACCTGCAGATTATAAGAAATATCCGTGATAAAGACCCTGATCTATTCAACCAAATCAAGCGTTTACCAAAGAAGTCGAGAACAGCCCGCAAGTTTGGAATCTCAGGAAATCAACTTTTAACTTATTTTCGCAAAGGAAAGCTTCAAAAATTCTTTTTAGCTGCTAATGCAGAACCAAAAGAGTTAGACTTTATTTCCGCTGCAAAGACTTTAGAGACCAAGGCCGAAACAAAGCGAGAAAAGCTGGGCAGGGATTTTTACGAGTATCTTGATAAGAATAAAGAAGCTTTCCTTTATGCTACTATCGAAGAGCCGCCCGAGCCCAAGGCCAGGGGCGGCAGGGACAGTGCCACACAGATGCTAAAAATCCTAAAGGCAATAAAGGATTTTAGACAGTTTACCGACTACCAGGAGCTTTATCTTAAGAAGGTAGTCAAACAACTTGAAGAGGGAGGCTTGCCAAAACAAACAACAAAGAAGACGCTCAGGGAACTCAGTCAAGAGCTTAAAAACGATGTAAATCCCTTGAGGATACTGGCAGTCCTGCAGAAAAATATTGCCAATGAGCTTCTGGAAAGCCACTTTGCCGAAAGTGCTGCCCACACCTTTGGCCCCAGGGAGGTTATTCTATCAGAGTATTTAATTGGGGGATAATATGAATAAAGATACTGCTAAGAGATTAGTACAAGAAACGCTTCAAAACTCTTTTGACAAAGAGCGTTTTACTTTTTTTGTAAAGAACCTTCTCAATCATATCAAAGAGACTCCCCAAACTATTTACCGTGGCAACTTCATCCCCGATGCCTATAAGCCATATATAAAGACACTTGACCGCATAGGTAAATACGAAGATACGGAAAAGCACAAAATTGATATCCTTGTCGTCCACCTCAAAAAACAAACTTCTCTTGAGCGTGCCCGCACAATGCAAAGAAACTTTGTCGCCTGGTACTTAAACGGCAGTCGCGGCGGCGTATTGAAAGATGCTGCACTGGTCGCCTTCGTCTCGCCGGACAAAGATGATTGGCGTTTCTCCTTTGTCAAGATGGAATATAAACTGGCTGAAACCTTAAAAGGCAACATCAAGACCAAAGAACAACTTACCCCTGCCCGTCGTTACTCTTTCCTGGTTGGCAAAAACGAAACCAGCCATACGGCCCAAAGCCAATTTGTGCCAATACTTATTGAAGACGACCATAACCCTACTCTCAAGCAAGTTGAAGATGCCTTCGGTATTGAAAAGGTTACCAAAGAGTTCTTCGAGAAATACAGAGAGCTTTTTCTAAAGCTGAAAGAAGCTCTTGAGGAGATTGTCAAAAAAAACAAAAAGATAAAAGTTGACTTTGAAGCAAAGAACGTTGATGGCGTTGATTTTGCCAAAAAGCTTCTGGGCCAGATTGTTTTCCTGTACTTCCTGCAGAAGAAAGGCTGGTTCGGTGTAGCACGTGATGCTGCCTGGGGCACGGGACCTAAAAACTTTCTGCGTCAGCTTTTTGATAAAGAAACTACAAAGGGCAAAAATTTCTTCAATGACAGTTTGGAACTTTTGTTTTATGAAGCTCTGGCAGTAGAGCGGACGGATGATTTTTATGGCAAGTTTAACTGCAAGATACCATTTCTTAACGGTGGTCTGTTTGACCCTATTAACAACTACGACTGGGTCCACACTGATATTCTGTTACCCAATGAGCTGTTCTCAAATACCGAAAAGACTAAACAGGGCGATACCGGCACCGGCATACTCGATGTCTTTGACCGCTACAATTTTACCGTCAAGGAAGATGAACCGCTGGAAAAGGAAGTAGCTGTTGACCCTGAAATGCTCGGTAAGGTCTTTGAGAACTTGCTTGAAGTTAAGGACCGTAAATCCAAAGGCACCTACTATACTCCCCGTGAAATCGTTCACTATATGTGCCAGCAGAGTCTAATCAATTACCTTGATACCACTGTTAATACGGGGGAAAAGAAGACCATCGTTCCTGAAAAGCCAAAACAGAATAAGTTCTTTGGCGAACCCGAGCATCAGCAAACATCTCTTCGTTCAGGTGAGCCGATCGTTCCACGAGAAGATATAACCTCTCTAATCCTGCACGGTCAATCTGCTCTGGAACATGACACAAGAGTGGAAATCAAAGGTAGGGAAACGAAGAGGTATCCATTTCAAATGCCGGAAACTATACGGAAAAACGCTGCTGTCATAGACAAGACCCTCGAGTCTATAAGAATCTGTGACCCTGCTGCCGGTTCCGGTGCCTTCCTGGTTGGAATGATGCATGAAATCGTTAATGCAAGGCAGGTTTTGTCCACCTACCTTAACGGCTCAAAAAATAGAACGCCGTATGATTTCAAAAGAAACGCCATCCAAAACTGTCTCTACGGCGTGGATATTGACCCCGGTGCAGTAGAAATCGCTAAATTGCGTCTCTGGCTTTCTCTTATTGTTGACGAAGAAGACATAAAGCAAATCAAACCGTTGCCAAACCTGGATTTCAAAATAATGCAGGGCAACAGCTTACTCGAGGATTTCCATGGCATTTCTCTAACCGTTAAATCGAAAGTCAAGGATTCAAGATTGTTTGATGAAACAGGTCCTCTGGATAAGTTGATCAGTGATCTAAGTGAAAAACAAAATCAGTTCTTTGACGCCACACAGGCACGTACAAAGGAAAAGCTACGGATAGAGGTTAAGCAAGCTATCATCAATATCTTTCATTTCGAGCTGGAGAGGCAAAAGGCTGATTACTTTAGGGAACTTAGAAAAATCAAAGATAAGTCTCTGCAATTTCCAAAACTTAAGGACCAGGAAGAGTATTACCAGTCCGAAAAAGCAAAATTAGACACACGGAACAACTTTGATTTTGAGTCGGTCGAGGAAGAGCTGCGGGAACTAACCCATGGAAACAAGCGTCGGAATTTCTTTCCGTGGAAACTCTATTTTGCAAATATCTTCCACGAAAAGGGTGGCTTTGATATAGTGATTGCTAATCCACCATATTTGAAAGAAAGAGACAATAAAGAAAGATTTGCCGAGGTTAACGAATCAGAGTATGGAAAAAAATATCATCAAGGCAAAATGGATTTCTGGTATTATTTTCTACACAAAGCTATAGACATTGTAAAAGCTAACGGGACTATTTCGTACATAACTTCAAGATATTGGCTCAATAGTGCTGGCGCAAAAAAACTGATAAAGAGAGTTAAGCAAGACTTATCGTTTGTCAATGTTGTAGATATTGGGAAATTAAAGGTATTTGATAATGTAGCTGGCCAGCATATGGTTGCTGTGTATGCTAAGGACAAAATAAACGACGACTTTGTTTACAAAAAGTTAATAAATGGTCTGACTGATATAAATGAACATCAGGATACGGGGAATTTGGTTGTAAGAACTTTAAAGAACAGCAAAATATTTTCAGATTCTGACGAGATAATAATTGAAAGCAATTCGATTGAATTAAGCAAAACCATAAAGATAGGGACGATTTGTGATATTTCGCAAGGAGTGGTAGAAGCAACGGATAAATTGGGCAGAAAGCAAGTTGAGGAATCCAAAAGAACTGATGTTACAGTTGGGCAGGGTGTTTTTGTTTTAACAAAAAGAGAATTGAGTCAGCTCTGCATTGGCAAAGAAGAAAAAGAGACTATCAAAAAATATTTAGACCCGAATGATGTATTCAGATACGGAATTAATTTACACGATAACAAATATTTGATTTACAGCGACAAGGGCACTAAACACCACATGGCAACAGATAGGGTCTTCGTACATCTCAAAAAACATTTAGATAACCTCCGAGAATTTATTACTTCTTCGAACGCACCATATGGCCTACACCGACCAAGAGAAGCAAAATTTTTTGAAGAGTCTAAGATTATCTTTAAGAACATGTTTGTAGAGAATCAGTTTGTCTATGATGAAGATCAGTTTTTTGTAGGATTCTCTTTTTCTCTTATTATCCAGAGGGATAAGAACTACGATCTGAAATATATCCTCGCGATTCTAAATTCTAAGTTTGCTCTTGATTGGTTCTATAGATACGGGAAAAAAAGAGGTGCTGGGCTCGATATTGGAGTAGAGAAACTCCGAAGTTTTCCAATCAGAGAACTCTCCCCTAATGCTCAAAAACCATTTGTAAGCATTGTTGAGAAAATCCTTGCTATTACCAAATCCGAAGATTATCAAAACAACGAATCCAGCCAATCCAAAGTCAAAGAACTTGAAAAGCAGATTGACCAGATGGTTTACGAACTTTACGGCCTGACCGACGAAGAAATCGCCGTAATTGAAAATAGCGGGAAGAAGTAATATGGCTGAAAAACCAAGTGAAAAACAAATGCTTACTTTCAAATTAAACAGCCCTCGCGACTTGTTGGAAAAACTTCGGAATGATGTGGTGTTGCTCGAAGATGAAGTTACGAGTTATCGTTTTTTTAATTTAGCCGTTACAGGATACCACATTATAGATTGGATAAAGAATAATGAAACTGTATCTGACGATACGCGAAAAGCAGTAGAAGAAATGTATAAAGATGAGTACCTATCCATTTGTCGTGATTTGGCTAATGCAATCAAACACTGGAAACTTGATTATAAAAGTAAAAACATTAGTTCTGTGAAATCAACGCAAGGTGGTTACGGAACAGGCAGGTATGGCAAAGGTCTTTATGGTAATGGTGAGGAGCAAATTACTATGAAATGCCGGGATGGCCGTGAATATAACATTTTGGAGTTTGCCAGGGCAATACTAAGGATTTGGGATGATTTTTTTGAAGAACACAAACTAAGGTAAGATTTGAAAAACAGAAAATTTACAAACTCTACGGCCTGACTGACGAAGAAATCGCCATTGTCGAAGATTCAGACAATAAAAAACAAAATAATAAAGGATGACTATGAATAATCAAAGGAGCAACTTTTCATATCCAAATGGGTCGGAGTGGAGAAAATGGGATTTACAGGTACATACTCCTGCATCACTGGTGCACTTTTATGGTGGTGTGGAGGATCCATGGGAAGCTTTCTTAAGCGATTTAGAATCATTGCCACTAGAGTTGAAAGTTCTTGGCATCAATGATTATTTGTTCATTGACGGTTACCGGAAAATAAAGAAAGAAAGGGAACAAAACAATCGCTTACAAAATATTGAGCTAATTTTGCCTGTAATTGAATTCAGGATCAAAAAGTTCGCGGGGACAGAGAGCAAGCTCAACAGAGTGAATTTCCATGTGATTTTCTCGCCGGATATAGATCCTGAGATTATCCAGCAGCATTTTCTGAACGCCATCCCCCAACACTATCAATTGACGCCAAAATACGAACAGTTGAAGAAAAAATGGCAGGCACTGGCAACAAAGCAGAGCCTTGAAGAATTGGGTAAGTTGATTAAATCTACCGTTCCTAATGAAAAGTTAGCAGAATATGGCAGTAATTTACAGGAAGGATTTAATAACATCAACTTTGACGAAGGCAAGATAATCCAGGTACTCGAAAACTCACACTATTTTAAGGGCAAATACTTTACAGCTATAGGTAAGACAGAATGGGCCGATATCAAATGGAATGACCAGAGCATAGCAGATAAAAAAGACATTGTTAATAAAGTGGACTTTGTGTTTATCTCCGCCAGTGATCCGGAAACTTTCCATCGCTCAAAAGCACAACTGACCAAGTCAAATGTGAATGATTTGCTATTAGACTGTAGTGATGCACACAGGTTTTCCAGTTCTCAAGACAAGGACAGGATTGGGAAATGTTTTACTTGGATAAAGGCAGATCCAACCTTCGAGGGTTTAAAACAGATACTCTACGAGCCAGAAGCCCGTGTTTACATAGGTGAAGAACCACCATCAAAGATTGACCCAGGCAAGGTGATCGTGTCGGTAAGCGTTCAAGATTCGAACGGATGGTTTGAGGAAAAGGAAATAGAACTTAATTCAGATTTGATTAGTGTTGTAGGAGGGAAAGGCACTGGCAAAACAGCATTGTTGGACTTAATCGCTTTAGCAGCCAACCGGAATTGGGCCGAAATAGAAAGCAACGAGAATTCTTTCCTGAAGAAAGCGAAAGGCAAATTTCCAAGACTCAAGATAACACTTAAGTGGATGGACAACAGCGAAGACATATTGGAACTTCACAAAAATGGCCACGAAGCAAATGAAAAAGTAACGTACCTATCCCAAGGTTTTGTCACCCAACTATGCTCTGAAGAACAGGTCGCAAAATTGCAAGAGCAGATAGAAAATGTTATCTACCAAAAGGTCAAAGACGAAGAAAAAGCGATATACAGCGATTTTAATAGCTTTAAAAAATCACAGCTTGATTCAATAAATCTGAAAAGAACTCAAATTGTAAAACAAATACATAGCATTAACTCAGACATAAAAGAAACTGTGGAACTCATCTTGAGAAGACCTAAAGTAAACTCGGAGATTTCAAGAAAGGAAGACGAGCACACAAAGATAAAAGCGGAGGTTGAGAAACTATCGAAGAATATCACCGATAAAAGCGAAAATAATAAAAAACTTTTAGAGGAGTACAATAAATTAAACGAAGAAAAGACAAAGTTAGAAAAGGAAAGTGCTGCGATTGCTAAACAAATCAGGAATTTAGACGGGCTGATCCAAGAATTTCGGGACTTTGATACATATATTGATAGTAAAGTCGAAGATATCAAGCTGAAGTTGAAAAAATTAGACATAAAAGAAGAATTTAGAATATCTTTCTCGCCGCCCGATCTTATTGACATTTTAAACAAGACCAAAACAAAAAGGAAGGAACTAATTAAGACCAAGACGCAAAACCTGAGTGAACTTAGCAGGCAAATAGCTGAAATAGTAAGCAAATTGAATTTAGAAAGAACAAGACAACAAAAGCTCACAGAGCTAAGTAGTATAGATAAGAAAACTGCCCAAGAAGTTGCTTCACTAAAAGAAAGTTTACAAAGATGCTCTGAAGCTGAGAAGACATTGCCTGAGTTGAAAGGGAAACAAAAAGCGTATTTTGCAAATTTCTTTGTTACTTTGTTCGAGGAAAAAAAGGTTCTTGAGGAAATATATAAACCGTTGGAGCAAACGCTGAGAGATGACGTGGACGAGAGAAACCTTTTCCGATTTAATGTCAAAATGGACTTTGACTATCAGCAAATGGCGGAGCGAGGGGACAAACTTATAGACCATCGGAAGGCGGGGAAGTTTCACAATAAGGACGAAAGAGAGCTTCTCGAAAAGTTAGCGAATTTAAAGGATAAAATACTATCATTGGATTTTCCCTTGGCATTATGGCAAGATGGCGACGGAAGTCTCAGACTGGCTAACAATAATGTGAGAAAGATTCAAGATTTCGTGTCTGATATCATACGGCTATTTGCTGCAAATAAAGCATTGTCAGAGGAAGAAAATGCACTTAATCAGCTTAACGGAATATATTCGGTAGCAGATTTTTACAACTGGCTTTTTGCAACAAATTATTACAGACTTTCATACTCTATCCAATTCGATGAAAAAAAGTTAGACGAGCTCACACCGGGCCTTAAAGGCATAGCATTGCTTATCCTATACTTAGATTTGGATGAGAGTTGTAAGCCTATCTTAATTGATCAACCAGAGGAAAACTTAGACAACAGGTCTGCATACACTACTCTTGTGCAGTATTTTAGAAAATCTAAGAAGAAGAGACAGGTAATTATTGTTACACACAATGCTAATCTGGTTGTGAACACCGATTCGGAGCAAGTAATTGTCGCCAATTTTGATAAAGACCGGCAAGAACAGAATGCAAATATTTGTTACGTGTCGGGCGCCTTAGAAAATTCTTTTGAGGATGACAGCACAAAATCCGTATTGTATTCAAAAGGTGTAAGGCAGCATTGTTGGTATGTTTTGGAAGGCGGACCTGAAGCGTTCCAGAAGAGAGAGCAAAAATACAACTTCCCTATTCGTGCCACTTAGAGGCCAACGTCGAAACCAAAAATGTCTATTGGAAAACTGGCAAGCCTTTGGGTGTTCTACCATCTAATGCCAAATGGGATATATAGCCAGCCCCTAAGCCACCCAGGCCTCCGGCTACAATACGGAAAAATATTTCAAGAACAGTATATAAAAACTTCTGGAACCAACTTGCAAAATCTTCGTTCCTTTTGTCACCATAATACTTGGCTCTTGAACGAAACTCTTTTTCCCATTTCTCAAGTAGCTTATACAAGCTGCATGCAACGCTGCTTCCAGCAGCAACTGAATGGGCAAATTGGCGGTGGTCCGGACACATCGCAGGTTCGATCATATCAGGAAGTCGGCTTCCAACATAACCACCAACTCCTCCACCAATTGTCTCCAGGAGCATATTTGGCAAATCTTGCTCACAGCTTCTATATGCTGCAAAGCCACAACCACTTAAAACACCAACTTTTATATGTGTTTGTCGGTTTGGCATAATTCTTTTGCATCCTGCATTTTCTAAATCAAGCTTTTTTGCGTTTCGTTTTAGCAAGATTCGTTACAGTCACATTCATTTTTTTCTGCTGAGCACGCTGAACCGCTAGGTCCATATCACTTTGGGGAACCCTTAGAATCTTGTTCTTATTGCTTTGGGTTCTAAGTCTTGAAAGTGCCTGATCAATTTTCCCCGGGGTTCCACCACGTTCCACTTCAATTGCATGTCTGCCTCGAATGGCATCAAGACGACGGCCACGAGAAATCGTGACTTCTGTCCTTGCAGCGTTTCCTTTTCCCTTTTTATGAGATCTGCTTTCAGCCATAACTAACTCCTTTCATAGGCTCCATAGCGTTAAGAGAAACATTTATTTCCCCAAACCTGAGAAATCTCTGATTTTTCGACATCACATCTTACACCAGACCTCAACATCTTTCAAACATTTTTTCTTCTATTAGCTTCATAATAGCCATTATCCTCAAAGCTACCGCATCAAACGTATTCTGATAAAACTGCTCCTTCCATTCCCTGTCCTGGGTAAGGTAAACCTTTAGTTCCGGATATTTTAAGACAACCGCTCTGTTTTCCAAGAAAGAGTTTTTCAATTCGGTCGGCCCAGAGTATAATAGCGGTGCAGCTTTTTAAAAACCAGAACGTTTGCCAATTTGTGTCAGGTATTCAATGGTAAATTGGAGTAGAAAAAAAGGAGCTCAGTTATGGCCACGTTCATTTCCCTAGTCAATTTTACTCAGCAGGGGATTCGAGATTTTAAAGATTCTCCTGACAGAGCGGATAAATTCAAATCCATGGCCGAGAAGGTAGAAGTAACAGTCAAGGAGGTCTATTGGACCATGGGAGTTCATGATGCTGTACTCATCTTAGAAGCTTCGGATGACGAAGCGGTAACGGCGGCAATGCTGGGCTTAGGGTCGCTTGGCAATGTAAGGACACAAACTCTACGGGGCTTTAGTTCAGCGGAGATGAATGAAATTATTTCTAAAGTGCCAATTTAATTAAATGATACGTCTTTTGCTTTCGACCATTTCAGAGCCGTAAAGCAGATTGTACGGGAGTTGTACCGCAAGGAAAGGTCCCACCGGCTACAGAATCTCATACAAGGACTGAGCGCGTTCAGGGAGGTCATAGGTTCGAATCCTCCCCCCGCTATTAAGACCTGGAGATAAATCCGGTTTTTTTTCTGCTAATGAATTTAGGTTCATATCGGGTCCGATTTCGCTGAGCGATCGAGCAGAACCTCAGCCGGTGACCACATCTCTGCCACGATTATAACACAACCGGTCGCGGTAGTGCAAGTCATAGGCAGCAAAATCAATGCTGTCTAAGCTCCACTCCCCTTTTCTTTCTGCTGTTGTAGAAACTCCTGCCAGACGGTCTCTATGTGAGTTGCTATGCGAAAATAAGCACCTTCCTCAGACACCAGCCATCCGGGAGGATAGTCATGTGTAACAGCTTGGATTTCTCTCATTTTGCCTACGAGCGCTTTACACGTATCGATGTCAACACCTAATTCTTCCATTAGCTTCATATATCCCGCAACAACGCCCGGTTTCTGTTTGTACCATTTCACAAGCAGTTCAAAGCATTTCTTTTCGCTTTCGCTTAACTCCATTAGCTCTTACCTCCAATTAGTAGTCCCTAATACGGATGATACGGGCGTACCGGCATTTGTGTATCTCCCTTTAGAAGCTGGCGGTCTCAGTTGGAATGCCAAAAACCCAGTGCCAAAACACTGTTCAATTGTCAATCTTGAATCACAGGTCTGCCTCGATGGATGCTTTGGATGCTTTGGATGCTTTGGATGCTTTGGATGCTTTGGATGCTTTGGATGCTTAATGGATTATAGCACATGTGGGTTAAGGACGTCAAGTAAATTGTAAAAAATCTGCGAAGTTAGTGGCGACGTCTGCCACGACGACCGCCAGGACCTCCTCCTCGGCCTCCATCGGCACGACCTCCTGTGCCAGAACCACTTCGCTTGCGCCTGTTGCTACGAGTCTTTGCCTTCGTCCGACTCTTTTCGACTTTAATTTTCTGTCCCCTCAAGTCCTTGCCATTCATCTTTTCGATGGCATTTTGGGCCTCGTTGACCGAGGGCATTGTTACAAACCCAAACCCCCGTGATTTGCGCGTGCCTGCGTCCATTACGATGGTGATGGATCTGACTTGGCCGAAGCTCTCAAAAGCCTGACGCAAATCGTCTTCGGTTGTCTCGCCTGACAAGTTTCCCACAAAGACTTTCATCTCGTCTTCTAAGGTCCTACCAAGAAGGTTTCAATTTCAAAAACCGGACAACCGGTTAAGCTGTTATTATACGTTTAAATACTCACCTTTCCAGATTTTCTCGGTCAAATCCTGCAGCTCTTCGTCATAGTTCTTGAGCACCTCGAAATATTCAGTGGACTCCAGAGCTTCTCTGGCGCTTTCATCTTCGGGTTTTGCCTCTTTCGGCAAGACTGAGTTTATAAAGAACTCATAGTGGTCTCTTATGGAGCAGGGCATGAGCCAATTGTCTGGTCTTTTCCAATTGTCCAGGCCGTATTCTCTCTGCCATTTTCGCCCCTTTTTCATGAAATCGGAGAACATCGCGTCCGCCAGGGTTTTTCCGTTTTTGTACAATTCGTAGATGTTGTCAACGTAATAAGGAATGAAGGCACAGGGTGTTACATTTCCATGCCAATCGACATAGGCATATCCACCGCTTCTTCCGTAGGCGATGCAGCCTCTGGCGAGGACACCGCTATTCCAAAAATCAGCCAGACAATATCTCTTTTCGCCTAACAGTTTTTCCCATTTTCTATATAACTTGAGTCTCGCTTCCGGATTCACCATCAAATCAAGCTCGTTTTTGCCCCTGCCGATCGGCATCAGTTGGAATTCCCACATGTAACAGGCGCCGTGCTCTTCAAAGTAAAAGTCGTAAAATTCATCTCCCAGCAGTACATCAATATTCTTGCTCGTTGCAGTAACAGAAATGCCGAAAGGAACACCCTCACCTCTCAAGTGCCCAAAGGCTTTGAGGATCTTTTTGAACGTGCCGGCTCCCCTTCTTTGGTCTGTTTGCTCTTCGAGGCCTTCAACGGAAATCGCAGGTGTTACATTGGCGGATTCTGCAAGTCTTCGAGCCACTGCCTCGTCAATCACCGTGCCGTTGGTATATACGAGGAAAAGCATGTCGTCATATTTTTCGTAGATATCGAGCAGGGTCTTACCTTCGCTTCTATAGAGAAACGGCTCACCACCGCTGATGGTTATGAACCTGCTCCCAAACAGATCATGGACCTCACTGACTATTCTATCGACTATTGGATAAGGTATCGTGGCGGCCGTATCTGCTCCTGAAGCCGCATAACAACCGATGCACTTCAGATTGCATTTTTGTGTGGGAGAGAAAACGATAAAGGTTGGCGGAAGTTCCCCGTATTTCTCTTTGAATCTTTCTACAGCTTGGTTGTAGCTATGGTCTTGGCGAATGAGGTTATTTTGAACAAACACATCGACGATTTTCTCGATGATTTTACCGCAGACGTAGCCCTTGTCTATATTTCTGTTCACGCAGTGCAGCATCGCCGATAAGAACTGGTATCTCTTTATCTGCACTTGCCGCAAATCTGGAGAATCGTCATTGACCATCGCCTTATAGATATAATCGTCGATTTTCTTAGCCAGTAGCTTCCTAAGGCGTTTATGATTTACCATCTTCTTCAGCGTAGACGATATGATTTCCGGTTTCATTTTCAATTCCCTTCCAACATATCAAGACGACTGAGATGACTTATCCCAAAACGCTTTTGCCTTTACAGCAATTATGGCACAGATTCGAACTTCTTGCAAGAAATAAATTGCCGCTTAAACCTTCTCAGCCGCGGTCCCGGAGCCTCATTGCCGCCGGAATGCAGGGTATATCTTGAAAATTCAACGCACAAACACGGGCTCCCGATACTGAAACAACTGTTGGTTAGTCACGGGCTGGGTGTTGGGGGTCTGCAGGTAAGGTGAAGGGGTAATTCTCAGTGGGACCGTATTATGGAACGGCGTTTGTCAGGTGACCATATTCAGTCATTTTCCTGCTTGCTGCCACCGGACTCCTCCAGGAACGTAGCGTTGATTCTACTTGATTGCAGGATGAGTTGTATAGGCACGCACGTGGGAATTGCTGGTCGAGTCTTGCTTCTTACGGTCACCACACGCAAGCCGAGCGGGGGAACGTGGCGGCGGATTCTCATATGCCAAAGTTCTTGGCGATATAGTGCCGAAGGGGACATTCACAAAGATATGCATAGCCAAAGGGTAACGAGAATCTGCACATTTCCGGCTTTTCTTCCGAACACTCAAGGAACGATTCTATTCCGGCGTCCTTCACTTTGCCAACATGAGCAAATTCTGACTTGTAACACTCAAAATCCTTCGGGCACTCCATATCGCTGATGATTTCTTCTATTTGCCCTTTCTGCTCTTGGCTTATTTCCACAAGTTCGATCCCCAATTTGTCTCGCCTCAGGCCATAGTAGCACTGGAGACGAAACTTCCCACCTTGGTTGCGCCCGTCTCATCGATTATACCGATCTCGTGTTGATTCCGCAATAAATGCGGAATAAGAGCGCATGAATCCCGGATGCTTCACGAAGGCGTTCATCCTGAGCGAAGTCGAAACGCTTCTTTCGCCGACCTACATATCCACCCTTCCCCCACTTAACTGGAGGATGCATCTAATGACATCGGGCCGGCTCACAATCCCGACCACCTTTTCTTTTCTTGTCACCGGCACCCTTCTGAAAGTGGCGTCGATTAGGCACTTACAAATCTCATCGAGGCTCTCATCCTCCTCGAAGTGCACCGCCGGTTGTGTCATAAACTCCTCAACAGTCTTTCCCTTCGCGCCTTCCGGTCGATACAACAATCTCAGGAAATCTTTCTCGGTAACAATCCCCACCAGCGTCATATCCTCCTCGACCACGGGGATACCCGAAATCTTGTGTGCCAGCAGAAGCTCTAACGCCTCTTCGACCAGCGTATCCCGCCTGACACTAACCACCTTTTTCGTCATTATATCTTTTGCTTCTAGCATCTCGACCTCCCTTCGCCCAAGCGCAAATCGCGCTAAGATTAATAATAGATGAAATCAAGCAAAGAGACGACAATATCCGCCTCGCGCCCCCGCGAGCAAGATTACCGACTTTCAGCAAGAGTTTCATTTCCTGCTCCTGGCTGGCCGATCTCCGGCTGGTCAAACGTTGACAAGAAAATGTGGAAAAGAGCACAAGGCACAAAGCCAAATTATATATCTCGTATCCGCCTGCCACAAGAGACTTACCAGTTTCGTGAAAGGCGACTGCGATTCCGAAGCGGCAGGGCTGGGCGAAGGCGGCGAAAGAGAAGCTGGATAAACTGATGACAGAGGATGCGGCATGATTGCCAGGCGTTCTGAAGGCGGGCTTTATATTGAGCCGGGCTGTCCCGCCTCGGCCTGCGACAGCCAGACTCCGACGAGCATGCGGTGGCGCCCATTCTCGTCCGGCTGCCGAACCGACCGATACAGCCCTGAATCCTCTCGCACCGTTATGCCAATCCTTTTCGCAGCAAATGAGCATCGATTCGTTTATGGTCAGGAACCTCACACAAAATCGAAGAAATATTTTCCACTTGAACTGCGTGCCAAGACACATAGGCCCCCCAGCCTGCTCGAGGAACTCCCTTTTCAATACTAATAAGGGGATTTTCCACCCTTCTTTGCCAGATTCATTAATAGATAGAAATCTTTTCTCAACAATGTCTTGTAGCATTTCACGCATGAAATTTAAAGTAATCAAAACCGGTAGGCCGATATTATCGGAAGATGTATACCATTTTTTGTTTTTAGCGGTGTGAAATATAGGAGAACTAATCATGCATTTTATCGAAGAAATAAAGAAATGGATTGGTGAGATTACTGAGATTTCCTTATTGTTGATTGCCCTTGGGATTGTAGTCGAGATCCTTTTTGGCAGCACAGTTCCCTTTTTTGGAAGAGTTGTTCCCAATCTCACCGTACTAATTGAAAGTCTGGGTGAAAATGGGCTTGTCGGTTTGATCGCCTTGGGCATCATTGTTTTCCTGTTCCAGAGAAGGAAGGCTCTGAGCCCGGGGAATCCGCAGTAAGATCCTGTCAAACACAGCGAGATCTTGCGTTCTATAGCAGAAATCATGGAAGGAAAATTGTTATGGACGAATTCACACAAACAATCGAGTCTACCGAGTCTACATCTACCCACGAGCGGCTAAGAGCTGTGTTCAATCGCCTGGATTTGAGAGCAAAGCTTTGTATCGGCATCATGTGGAAAATGTGGAATTTGGAGCGTATCAATTTCAACCCGTCCCTACGAGAAGAAATCGAGCGAGACCTTATAGGCTGCTTGCGCGACCTGACTAATGGGGACTGTGGGGACCCAGAGCTTAATTGGCTTGCGGGACTGTTTCATGCCTGCGAGTTCGTAGATGAAAACACGCATGTAGGTTGAGTTTGAGCGATAGCTCTACAGCTGACCAACCAGATGCTCACGCGCTCTACGCATTCCTTTCTGCTCGCCAAGGGCATTTGTCGGGAGGAGCAGACTTCTTCTGACAGGGGTGGTTGAACGAGATGCTGGGATCAAGGGTGTGCATGGGCCAGGTCGACTGGCGTGACAGGGTCGATTTCGACGTCCTCAACCCAATTGTTAAGATCATCGAATGGATAAAGCAGTTCAAGAGTAACAAAGGCAAGATCATTGGATTCTGATGCTTATTAGGCCGGAAAGTGTGATGTCCGGTGAATAAGAGACCGGTATTGATGAAAGCATTCATGTTAGGTTGGGAGTTTCCACCCTTCATCAGTGGGGGTCTGGGTACTGCGTGTTACGGTCTCACCAAGGCCATGGGCCGGCTGGGGATCCAGATCTCCTTCGTTCTTCCTAAAGGAAGGATTAGTAACTGTACCGGGTCAGTCAAGATGCTGAGTGCAGAAGGAAGTATTAAAACCGAAGAGGCTAGCGAATTTGAAAATGTTAGCTTTCATGGGATCACCTCACCTCTTCGTCCATACGTCGGTTCCGGTGAACATCAACCCTACTCGCAACAGAGGAGCACACGTTACATCCGTTCGTGGCAGTCGGAGGGCTCAGGACAAGGTCAGAACTATCCCCAGAATATGGCTGCACAGGTGCGCCGATACGCCGCTAAGGTCGTGGAAATAGCCGCAGTCGAGGATTTCGATCTTGTGCATGCCCATGACTGGATGACGTACCCGGCGGGAATCGCTGTAGCCACGTCAAGCGGCAAGCCGCTTATTGTGCACGTCCATTCAACGGAATTCGACCGCAGCGGCGAGCACGTCAACCAGGGTATCTATGACATTGAGCGGCAGGGTATGCACCTGGCCAGCAGGGTTATTGCCGTCAGCAATTATACCAAGAACATCATAGCCAGCCACTACGGGGTAGCGTCTGAAAAAGTCGAGGTTGTTTACAATGGTGTCGAACATGATACCGGTAATAACGGCGGATCCGCATACGCGCTGCCCGAGAAGACCGACAGAATTGTCCTGTTCCTGGGTCGAATCACAATGCAAAAAGGTCCTGAATATTTTCTGGCAGCAGCAAAGAAGGTTTTGGAGAAGATAGACAATGTCAAGTTTGTCATGGCCGGAGATGGTGACATGACGCACCGGATGGTCGAATACGCCGCTTATCTTGGCATCGGTCACAAGGTTCTGTTCACACGGTTTTTGCAGGGCGCTGATGTGGATAAAGCGTATCAGATGGCTGATTTGTATGTCATGCCGTCTGTGTCCGAACCGTTTGGGATCGCCCCCCTTGAGGCCCTGAAGCACAATGTTCCCGTGCTGATAAGCAAACAGAGTGGAATCGGCGAGGTCTTGATCCACGCACTCAAAGTCGACTTCTGGGATATAAACCAGATAGCCAACAAAATAGTGGCTGTACTGAAATTCCCTGTTCTGAGCAAAACTCTTCGAGACAATGGCCACCGTGAAGTTTGCAAATTTCGCTGGGAGGACGCAGCAGCGAAGATTAAGGGCATATATGAGAAAATCCTAACGGGATCCTAACCTATGATCAAGCATGGAGGTCTGCTATGCCATCGATATGTCTGTATTTTCAGGTCCATCAGCCGTACAGACTCAGGAACTACACCATTTTCGAGTTGGACAACGACTATTTTGACGACTCGAAAAATGCTGAGATATGCAGAAGGGTGGCAAGAAAAAGCTACCTGCCATCAAATCTGCTCATGCTTAAGCTAATCAGAGAATATGAGGGCAGATTTAGAATATCCTACAGCATAACAGGTGCCTTGCTGGAACAGCTAGAACTCTTCGCACCGGAGGTGCTGGCCAGTTTCCAACAGCTGGCTGCCACCGGCTGTGTGGAATTCCTGGCGGAGACTTATTACCACAGCCTAAGCTCTTTGTACTCTCAAGAAGAGTTCATTGAACAAATACGAATGCAAAAACAGATTATCCGCAGACTCTTTGGCCAAACGCCTCGCGTATTCAGGAACACCGAGCTGATCTACGACAATGATCTGGCAGCTGTGATCGAGCAGATGGGTGGCTTCGATATGATATTGGCCGAGGGTGCCGATCACATTCTTGGCTACAGGAGCCCGAATTTCGTATACCGACCGCCCAACTCCACCAAATTGAAACTGCTACTTAAGAACTACCGCCTCAGCGATGACATAGCCTTTCGATTCTCCAATCGAGACTGGAGCGAGTGGCCCGTTACGGCAGACAGATTTGCAAGCTGGATAAATGCGATCAACGGCAATGGGCATGTGGTAAACTTATTTATGGACTATGAAACGCTTGGGGAGCACCAATGGGAGGATACGGGCATATTCAGTTTCATGCAGTACCTACCTTCGGAAATTCTGAAATACCCGGATAACGATTTCAAAACCCCCGGTGAGGTGGCTGTTGCCTATGACGCGGTTGGCGTATTTGACGTTCCTTACACAATTAGCTGGGCCGATATCGAGAGGGACCTTTCTGCGTGGCGGGGCAATCCTATGCAGGAAAACGCCCTCGCCGAGCTTTACGGGCTCGAACAAAAGGTCAAACGTACCAATGACAGGGACATAATCATTGATTGGCGAAAATTACAGGCCTCAGACCACTTCTACTACATGTGCACAAAATACTTTGCCGACGGCGATGTCCATAAATACTTCAACCCTTATGATTCGCCTTATGATGCTTACATGACCTTTATGACCGTGCTGGACAATTTGAATTCGCGCTGTCACAAAGCACTGCTGCAAAAAGAACAAGAGCCTTTCAGTATCGTTAGAGGCGAAGCCTTACCAAGTCTGAAATGAAAGAACACAGAGGGAATTATTGGCTGGTTTTGACCGCACATTGCGGGGCGCTCTTAACTCGACTTTTGACACCACAGGTGGAACCGACAGGAAGTTGCCCCACGATGGCAAATCATTGGTATGTTTTCTGGCGCCTGTTTCGTGGCTTGCTGTTTTCTGTGAAATTGGCCGTGCTAAGCGGGGTGTTAGCGGTACCCTATACTCGCAATCCGCTACAGCGAGGCTGAATTCTTTTCCGAGGGTCGGTTCAGCTGAGCCCCTACCGCCATAAGTGACGTTGACAGCCGGGTCCCATGCAGGCGAACGGCGTGAATCTGGTCAGGCCGGGAACGGAGCAGCCATAAGCGTTAGTTCGTTGTGCAGTGGATCAACCCGGCTCGAGTCGGCTGTGGCGGCATACTCAGCAAAAATCGATTCGAAGAAAAGTGCACGGCCATTTTCGACATAGGTTCGATGAACAGATTTTTGACAGGAAGAGCAGTTCCCGTCACACCAGCCTGTCCACCCGAATAACCTCGTCCACCTTGTCATTAAAGAACTTGCTCCTTAATGTAATAAACACTCAACGGCAGCATCGACTAACCTGGTTAACATAGACTCTACCTTTTTGTCACGAAATATAGGTTCCCATTTTTCAACTCAAAATCACAGTTTCTTGAGGTCGTTTGCGGCTCAAAGCCTACATTTGCGATGGTTTGCCTTTCTTCCAGGTCTCAACCTTTTTATCATCGCCCATTTATGGCTAATCGCTCACCATCTGCCTGGTGTTCATCACCAACTGGATCAAATACCACCAGCGGACTGATGGCCTCAAATTAAAATAATTATTCGAACCGGAGATGAGAAAAAACGAAAAAGAGGTTGAAAAATGAAGAAACGTACAATAGATTACATACCAGACAAAACCCTCTTTAAGGCTGTAAGCTTTGATGAAGGCAAAAGTATATGGTAAGACAAACTGCAAATCTGAACTTTGGGAATTGGAACAACATTTCTCTACATTCGCTGGCTTATCTCATTTCTATTACATTCCTGTCAAGGTGTGTATCCCGCTGTTTCTGTCGTAAACTGGCATTAGAATTTGCTCCACTCCCTTCTTTCGTTGCCATCGCCAAGAGTAATAGACAATGCACAAGCTAAGACGAAATAATCGTTGGTTACACGAGCAGCTCATGCGTCTCGTTGTCCCCCTGTGGTTCGTCTTGATTACGTCCGTGTGGATTTACATTATCTACACTTACGCACTCACCAACTCCCAATTTTGGAGTCCCTGAAAAACGAACCCGCAGCATCTCTTAGCAGAGGTTGACCGCAAACCGCCCCCCCATTTATAAGGTGCTACAAGCATTCGATTGTCATGTTATATACCGGAAAGACTAATAGCCACCACACCGGGTACTAAGTGATGTTTAAATACTTCAACGGCTACGCCTTCCCAATCTTTTTCAAATAACTCTTGTTTTTCTTAAGCCCTAATTTTGTCGCCTTTCCCTGTACCGACTTTTCACTTCGGGCAAGTTGTTTGGCAACCTCTTTAGTGCTTCTGTTTTTAAAGATCTGCTTTAACTTTTTTAGCTCCTCTTTCGACCACGGATTTCTCGTTGGTTTGGTTTTGTTTGCCATAAACGAGTCCTTTCAAGAACAAAACATTGCAGTAACAAACCTTTAATTACACATGTTAACAGGGACAATTGTCGAAATCAACTCTTTTTTATTCTACAGCCAATAGCTCAACCACATTTCCACTTTGAAGCCATTATCCCCAACGCCACCGCATCAAACATATTCTGGTGAAATCGTTCTTTGTAGGCGGTATCCTGTGTAAGGTAGACTTTAAGCTCGGGGTACTTCGAGACAACAACCCTGCTTACATCAGCCTTGCTTGCCCAGCCATTGCCAGTGATAAACTTTTTGAGGCTGCTCGGGGCATAGCTTACTAATCTGAGCTTCTTTCTTCTGGCAATGGCCTTTATCTCATCAACGAGAACGTTCAACAAAGAGGCATTCCGGTTATTGGCAAAGAAGGCCTTTTCGACAACCAAGATTTGCGGATTAAAATCTTTTATCAGTCTTAGAATTATCCTCCTTGCATATTGCAGGTTATCGTTGGGAGAACTTCCCTTTTTGATAATCTTAACGCCGTGGTAGACGAGTTGAGCGTTATCCAGAAACGCGACGCCCATAAGCCTTGTGCCGGGATCAATGGCCAGGATTCTTGAGTTTTTCTGTGGCATGTTTTTTTTGAAGCAGGCGTGGCGAAAAGCCGCTATGTCTGCCTCGGTTAGTGATTTTCTAATTGTTGGGAGCAGACTGCTCCCAGAGCCACGGCCTCAAAGACTCTGATGTGGTAAGAATTCTTATTGGCGTTTTCTTTCTTGAATTCGTGCAGCAGGAATGGATACTTTAAGGTGATGGTTTCAGCAAGCTTGCTTTTGTTTGACTTAACCCCGGGGAAAAAGAAGCTCTCAACATCTTTTATTGAGTACTGGTGAATCCTCAAACCTTTTCTTTTCGATACTTGTTTTATTCTGCTAACCAGTAGATTTAGATTCGCCGAACTTCGTGAGCGGTGCAGTTTCTTTATTGCCAGAACATTCGGCTGATACCGTTCAATAAGGTTACGTACTACTGCCAGGGTTTTTTGC
>Ga0265594_1000603_pt1 | contig 29313 bp, 25 predicted proteins | sample saktaG_11_FD_190147 | JGI IMG/M metagenome (GOLD analysis project Ga0265594, IMG submission 190147) | Saline water microbial communities from Sakinaw Lake, British Columbia, Canada - sak_2011_5_24_80m | ecosystem: Environmental > Aquatic > Non-marine Saline and Alkaline > Saline ... | reverse complement strand
CCACAGAGCATAGCCGTATGGACGAATGACCATGGTTCCTTTAACAGGACCGTAATCGGCTAATTCTGCTTTCTGTACAACGTCGGTGTACCAACGTGCATAATCTTCACTTCGTTTTGTAACACTAATTGACAAGATACCACCCTATATTTGATTATTCTTTTTCTCTGAAAAACCTATTCTGTGAAACGGGTTCACAATACTGGTGCAAATATTGAACAGATGTGCGCCAACCCGCTTTAAAAACCGGATGTATAGACCCAGTGTAACAGCATCAGATACACTAAAATCTCCTTCGCCCTTGATTAACGATATAGTGGTTACCGTACAATCTTTCGAAACTTCACGGTAGCCCCGGACTACTTTCCGCGCCATTTTTATATCGGATGTCGGAAACGCCTCAAGAGTAATCTTGAAAAAGTCATCGATACGTTTCTCTATACTGATAAGTGTATCTTCATACTTACCGGCACTCAGTTTTTTCGGGTGAAGCATAGCCATGTCAGCAATGTTTTTTGTATAATCACCGATGCGTTCAATATCGATAACGATACTGGTCAGAGTCAAACCCGCCGGGATTTCAGATTTATCAAACATTAACAAGTGGGTCAGAACATTTTTGCGTATTTCTCGCTCGGACTTATTGACTGTTTTATCAATTTTATAAATATCGATCTGTAGGTCGGTATTATCACATTGCCGCAGACACCTTACCGCTTCTTTATACATTTCGTAATCAGTTTCGAGAGTTTTGAGATATTTTTCAAGCGTTTGAGTGGATAAATCCTGCTTTTTCCAGATTTTTATAAATTCTTTGAACATATTCTTACCTCATCAATAAAATTAATAGTAATGGTAATAAAAAGAAAAAAAGTAATATATAGGCAATCGGTATCCAGCGATGCCGGATAGACCATTTGGCAAATACGACCGCCATGTTGATCGGCACTTGTTTCAGGGGCAGCCAGATTATTATACCCATGATATTGAACAGGAGATGGCTGAAGGCAATTGTTACCGCATCCGGATTATTCGTAGCGAGAGAAGCCAGAAAAGCGGTGATAGTAGTTCCGATATTTGCGCCCAGATCATAGGGAAATATTTTTTTCAGGCCTATTACGCCTGCTGCCGCCAATGGAACAACCAGTGAAGTAGTTATGGAACTACTCTGAACCAGTGCGGTAAAGAGCATTCCCAGTAATAATGCCCGAAGCGCTGTTTTAAAAATATATTGATCAAAAAACCTTTCGATTTTTTTCAGCACAAGGGATTTCATGACAAGCACAAGATACCGAAGAGCAAAGAATAGTATGAAAAATGCGATTATTACGCCTATCCAGGGATAGTTTGGGAAAATGCTTAAAATGGCTTTGGCAACCGGCTTTAATATAGCGCCTAGCGGATTAACTAATTTTAGCCCGCCGATATTTACAAAAAGCCCGGATACAGCTCTTGCCGAGACACCGATTACGTTGAACATCAACTGGAGTGGAAAAATCACCGCCACCGATAATACGTTGAAGAAATCATGAACAATACTTGCGCTCAAGGCCCGTTCAAACTCGTCGCTTCGACGGATATGTCCAATCGAAACAAGCAGATTTGTTACACTGGTGCCAATATTTGCGCCCATGATGATGGGAATTGCCAGGTCAATCGTTAGAACCTGTCCGGCGACCAGGCTGACGACCAGCGAGGTTGTAAGAGACGAGCTCTGCACAAGGCTTGTTGTGAAAATGCCAACAACCAATCCCAGAATCGGGTTCGAGACCGTCTGCATCACAGATTCTGCAACTCCTTTACCCATCATTTTAAAAGATGACCCGATCAATGTCACACTTAGCAGAAACAGATATACCAGTCCCAAAAGGGCTAAGATTTTCAGAACGTTTGGAGAATATTTCCGGAATTTTTCTTGTAACATATATTTTAATTCGATATTGACAACTTGCTTCTATACTCGGCGAAAAGTTAATTAAATTTATGAATAGTGACTACAAATAAAAAAGGTTAGATTGTATCTAAAGGGAAAAAACACCGGACGTAATGATTGTCTGAAATGTCAATAGAGGAAGGCTCTTTCGCCCTGCAGATATCTTGAGCTTTGGGGCATCTTGGATGAAACCGGCAACCGGAAGTTAGATTTGTTAACGATGATATTTCACCGGGGATCGGGGCCGGGAAATCATTTTCTTTTAAGGCGCGGGCAATATTTAGCAAGGCTTTGGTATAGGGATGAGCCGGCGCATTTTGGATATCGCCGGTTCTGCCATATTCGGTCATACAACCGGCATACAGCACCAGAATATTATCTGCAAAGGACAGTGCTTCATCGACGTCATGTGTAACCAGAATTAGTGTGAGATTATTTTCTTGTTTCAACCGGTTCAGCAAATTCAGGTAATATTTCTTCGATATGGAGTCGAGAGAGGAAGAGGGTTCATCTGCGATTAATAATCGAGGTTCACCGGCAAGCGCCAGCGCTAACGCCAGACGTTGCGCCATGCCGCCTGACAGCTGGTGTGGATAAGTATGAAATATGCGCTCCGGCTCTGATAATCCGACAGTTTCGAGTAATTTCCGGGCAAGTATTTTTGCTCTATTCTTATCGATTTGTGAGTCTACGGACAACACATCGGTAATTTGGTTTCCGCAACGGACGACCGGGTTGAGACTGGCAACGGCTTCTTGAAACACCAGGCCAATTTCTTTGCCACGGATATTTAGCAAATCAGATTCTTCAGCGGTTATGACAGATATTTTTGTATTGTCCGAAGTTATGTACCAGATATTGCCGGAGCATGAAAAACCGGGCGGCAAAAGTCCAATAATAGATTTACACAGCATGCTTTTTCCGCTTCCGGTTTCACCGATGACAGCCACGGTTTCACCGGAATTTAAAGAAAAACTAATGTTCCTTAATATGCTGATCAATCTACCGGAAGAACTATTTACAACAGATAGATTTTCAACGGTTAAAAGGCTCATACTTGCCCTGTTTTAGAAAGGTTTGTTAGATTAGAGGCCTCAATTAATTCTCTTGTATAATTATCGGATGGGTGTTGCAATAATGTTTCCGCCGGACCCTGCTCTGTAAAAACACCATTTTTCATTATTGCTATTTGATCTGACAGCAACCGCACAGTTGAAAGATTGTGGGAAATTAACAGATAACTTAATTCGTACGTTTGTTTCAATCTGTTGAGAAGCTCAATCAGTTGAACTCCGGTTGATAAATCCTGTGACGAAACAGGCTCGTCCAGAATTACAAGTTTGGGATGCAGCGCCAGAGCCCGGGCAATATTTATCCGTTGTTTTTGACCACCGCTGAGTTGATGGGGATACCGCCATCGAATCCCGGAATCCAATCCTGCCGAATCAAGGAGTTGCTTGACAGTATCGGTATGTGTCTGGTCATCTGGCTTAGCCCGGAGCGCTTCCGTAATGATCTTATTAACAGTCATCCTCGGATTCAGGGAGTTGCCGTAATCCTGAAATACCGGCTGAATAAGCGGTCTTAATCTTCTGATATCTTTTCGGTTGAGTTGCCAGATATTTTTCTCCATAAAGCTGATGGTTCCGGCTGAAGGTTTCACAAATCCGAGAGCGGACATTGCGATACTTGTTTTGCCGCAGCCGGATCTTCCGACAATCGCGAAGCTTTCGCCTTGCCGGATACTGAAAGAAACGCTATTAACGGCATGAACGGTTTGACCGGCGGCGGGAAATGTTGTCTTCTGCTTGTAAACGATCCGGAGATCCTTGATTTGCAACAATGTCTTTGAGGCAGTTGTCCCGGCTTGCATTAAGAATTCCCGGTAAATTTCGGATCAAGAATGTTTCTTAAACCATCACCGATTAAATTAAAGCCAATAATAGCTGCGATAATAAAAGTTCCTGAAAACACTGAAATCCACCATGTTCCAATCGGATCGATCCGACCTTCGGTTAAAATCGTTCCCCAACTGGCATTCGGCGGCTGAACGCCCAGGCCTAGGAAGCTGATGCTTGACTCGATTAAAATAAGCGTGGAGATTAATAGCACCGATGATACGATGACAGTTCCCATGACATTGGGTAAAATATGAATAGAAATAATTCTCCTGCGCCACAATCCGATTGCCTCGGCTGATTTTATATATAATTGTTCCTTTATGACAAGAACTTCAGAGCGTACAATGCGGGCAATTTCCATCCATGAGAAAACTGCGAGGAATAGAATAATCAGCCCGATTGATGAATGACCCATACCGATAACAAGTAAGATGATAAACAGCCTTGGGAAACCAAGCATGATATCAACCAGCCGCATTAATATTCGATCGATCCAACCACCGACGAAGGCGGAAATGAGACCGGTAATCATACCAATCAGAATAGCTATCGTTGTTGCAAGCAGAGCAATGCCAAGTGTTATTTGCCCGCCATGCATCATCCGGGCTAACATGTCTCTGCCGTAATAATCTGTTCCGAGGGGGTGTGAGATGGAAGGAGATTGAAGCGCTTCGGATAAATTTTGTGAACTATATTTATACGGTGATAAAAGTGGACCAATTAAAGAAAATATAATAATTATTCCGATAAGGATAAAACCGACATACAGCGATTTATCCGAGCGGATAAAATCAAAAATCCTTTTCATGAATTTTTCCGTGTTTGGTACCGGATTCTCGGATCAATAATGGAATAGGTAATATCTGCAATCATATTTCCGGCGACCACCGCAAAAAAGGCAAGCGTGCTGGCTGCCAGGATGATGGGATAGTCTCGTCCGAAGACTGCGGTTACCATAGTACGCCCCATACCGGGAAGCGAGAAAATCACTTCCACTATAACAGCGCCGCTTAAAAGCGCCGGTATGATAACTCCGAGCAGACTGATAATAGGCAGAAGCGAATTTTTTAGACAATATCGAAAAAGAATCTTTTTATAACCGATACCACGAGCCCGGGCTCCGAGGATATAGTCGGATCTAAGAGCCTCAATTACGCCTGATCGTATATACCGGAAAAACGTTGCCGCGAGAGGCAGTCCAAGGGTTAAAACCGGCAGGAACAGATGTTGTATATAATCGGTAAAACGAGCTATTGTATTCAACTGGTCGTGATACAGCGATGTCAAATGTGAGGAAGGAAGCCAGCCCAGCTGTATTGAAAAAACACCAAGAAACATAATCCCCAGCCAGAAAGCGGGAGTGGAGAAAAAAAGCATCATGATTATTGTTATGCTTCGATCCGTGAAGGTGTTTGGGCGGGTTGCCGCCAATATCCCAAGTAAAATTCCGGTGATTAACGCAAAAACAAGAGCACAGCCCGCCAGCAGGATCGTTGGTAAAAGCGCCGACCGGAGCACTTCGGAGCTGGGTTTTCCATTGTAGAAAGAGTTTCCGAAATCGAGATGAAACAGAACGCATTTTACCCAATTCCAGTATTGAATATGAAGAGGTTCATTTAACCCAAAACGCTTCTGGATGACCTGTTGTATTTCAGTGGGTTGAGACGGATCCAGAAAACGGATACCTGGATCACCGGGAGCAAGATGTACAATTAGGAATGTTAGAGTAATACCGATGATGATAGTTGGAACAGAATCGAGTGCTCGTTTAAGGATAATGGAAATCACGCAAACCCTAACCTTCGAAAAATTTATCTGTTCTATTGCGTTCATCCAGCGGTATCCACCAATCTTCGAGATTGATGTACAAGCCCCGCTTATCCGATTTGACATTTTTGAAGCGGTTATGGATGGCCGAGCATTCCAGACGATAATATAGCCAGGTATAGGGCAAATCATATGACAACAGGCGGGCGATATCATTGTAATATTGTTGAGCAGCCTTCGGACTGAGGGTGTTTTTTGAGGCGGCATCAAGGCTGTCGTAACGGAGCGAATGATAACCGGTGAAATGAAACGGAGCAAAGAAGCTGGAACTATGAAATAACGGTGCCAGGTCCATGGTAAGCCCGACTACCCAACCAATGACAACCGCATCAAAGTCTTTTGATGGAAGCATTTTTCCGTAGAGTAGCGCCGGCTCGACCAAGCGGGGCGTAACCCGAATACCGATTTTGCCCAATTGGTCCTGAAGGATAGTGGCAACTTGTTCCCAACGAACATTACCAGCTTCGGAAACCAGTTCAAATTCAAAAGACATTCCGTCTTTATCCAGGATCCCGTCTTTGTCGCTGTCGATCCAGCCTTCTTTAGAAAGCAGTTTACGGGCCTGCCGGGGATCATAACGCCAACGAATATTTGCGTCTTCATTATAAGCGGCTAATATTAGAGGCGCCGGACCGTTCATCGGTAGCGCCATACCAAAATTGACGGCATTGGTCAATGCTTCGCGATCAATCGCCATTGTCAAGGCACATCTAACTTTTTGGCTGCCGAATAATTTATTAGGCTTTATGTATTCATTTATTTTAATCTCGGATATCTCGTTTTGTATCGCTTCCCGGTATGTATCAGGATCGATAAGATTCCAGCCGATAAAGTCGTATCGTCGTCCCATATAGCTGATTGGCCTGACTGATGATTTGCCCTTATCCCAATTTTTGATGATACCCTGAAAATCTTTTGGATATATTCCTTCAACCAGATCGACCTCTCCTGCTTTTAGCTGGGTCAGCAGATTTAAATTGTCCGGCACAATCTTGAAAATAATTCTGTCAAGGTGAGGTTTACCGGTTTCATAATAGGAGTTGTTTTTTATTAGTGTAACGGCTTGCTGGTCTTTCCACCCGAGAAACCGAAACGGACCGGTTCCAATAGGATTTCTGTTAAAATGGGATTCATGCATTATTTCAGGGGGATCATGTTCCAGAATATGTTTAGGGACGATATACCCTTCGACTGCATCCGCTAACATTGACCTGCTTTTTTTATGAAATGAAAAGATAACAGTAGAATCAACGGGCGATTGGACTGATGCAATGTTATTTTTGTATGAGATGCCATCCCAGGCGACATCAGGATTAACCTGCATCTGATAACTATAAACGACATCGGCGGCAGTAAATGGTTTGTTGTCATGCCATTGTACATCGGTTCTCAGGTGAAACAAAAGGGACATACTATCAGAAGAGAATTCCCAGCTTTTTGCAAGTTGGGGTGTAAAAGTAGTTAAATCTTCATTTAGATCGGCTAATCTTCTGAAAACCAGGCTAATAATATTTCTCGATGTTTGAGATAGCGCTGTTAATGGATTGAGCGATTCGGGTTCTGACCGGACTCCAATAACCAGCGTGCCGCCGTCAGCAATTTCTTTAGTATCGGTTTCGGAAGATGATTGTTTTATGTTTTTGATCTTTGAATCACAAGAAAACAAAGCGAATACCAGACAGACAACGATTATCAGATGTGTTGTCTTCATTATGTTTTAATCCTGCTGATTATGAAGACGCTTTTCGATTAGAAGCGGCTAATTTTTTCCCAACTTCAGAAAGAGTACAGGTAATTTTTTCGAATGAGAACGGCTTGTTAAGCACAAAATCAACCCTGTTCTCCAGATCACTTTCACTTAGATTTAAGGCCCAGCCGGAAATTAGAATTACCTGAATCCTGGGGTTTATAGTTTTAATATTTTCGGCTAATTCGAGACCGCTGATCCCGGGCATACCAAGGTCGGTAATGACAATGTCGAATGTCTTCTTTTTAATATCCGCCAGGGCTTTTGTCGAGTCGGTGTTGGTGTAAATGGTATGACCTAGATCCGATAAAAAATCCCGCAGCGTCTCAAGGATATATTCCTCATCATCAATAATATATATGGAAAAAGTGTTTGTTTGAGCTACGACGGCACCGGTTATTTTTTCCACGGATTTTTTAGCGGATGGAAAACGGATTTTTATAGTTGTTCCGTTTCCGGCTTCGCTATGAATATTGGTTTTTCCGTTATGTCGTTTTATAATGCCATACACTTCACTCATACCGAGACCACTCCCCAGAACTCCTTTTGTTGTGAAGAATGGGTCAAATACACGTTCGATTGTTTCTTCTGTCATGCCAATACCGGTATCTTTAAAATTGACATGGATATAATTATTCATCTGCTCAGTCTTGATTGATAGAATTCCACCGTTCGGCATGGCGTCGATAGCATTAAAGATAATGTTGGTAAATGCGTTGCGCAAATCTGACGAGTCCCCCAAAATAAAAAGATCATCATTCAATTCGAGGATTGGTTCTATCAGGATGCCTTTGATTTTGGAAGCCGCATCCCATTTGGGGCGTGTGATTTCGACAACCTCTTCGATAATGTTTTTCAGATTTACCGATTCATTCAGAGTCTTTGTGCTGGGACGAGAGAACTCCTGGATTTTACGGACCTTGGATGCGCCGTCCAGCGCCGATTTTTCAATCATATCGAGACTTTTTAAAAAATATGGATCGGAGCTTAGCCTTTTCATGAGCTGAACCCTGCCTAACACCACGGTAAGAACGTTGTTGAAATCATGAGCGACACCGGAACTGATCTGTCCAAGCGCCGTTAGTTTTTTCATCTGGGTGGATTTTTCCTCCAGTTCGCGTGATTTTGTGATATTTTTGACGGTAAGAATGAATGAATCCAATTCTTCGGTCTCAGATAAAATTGGGAAGCAGCGTTCCTCAAAATATTCATTAAACCGATCATCATACTTAACAAGAGAAATGACAGATCCGCTGTTTACCGTATCTCGGAGCGGACAATCCAGGCAGGGGCGATTATTCTGCCGCAGTACGTGGTGGCATTTTTCGCCAATCAGGCTTTCGCCCTTTCCAAGAACAATATTAGCGGCTTCATTGGATTCTATAATGGTAAGGCCGGCGTCACAGACCATTATCAGGTCGATGAAATGGTCGAAGATGAACTTGTATTTTGAATCAACGCTAAGAAAATCCGGTTTGTTCATTTGAGCGACAATACACCCCTTCCACTAATCGGATATAAAGATACAAAAGTATATTTATAAAGGCTATAAATTCTACCGGGAATGCCCAATTATTTTTTTATTCGCAGGTCTTATATAAGATCGCCAAAACGTGATTTAATATGCTCTACTTTAGAATCCGCTCCGATTTTTTGAAAATTCCTGATTGCCAGATTCACCGTTTTCTTTGCCTGCGACTTTTCTCCTGTATCGACATATAATTTTGCCATTTCAATCAGTGTTTCTGCCAGGTTAATCGGGTTCGTTATCTTTTGGTATATGCGCCGGCTGTTTTCAAAATAAGATAACGAAACATCATAATTCTTACTTTGACGGTTGATCATCCCAAGGACCTTGTATGCATCAGCCGTACTGAGGCGGTCCCCGGTTTCATTGAAAATAGCGAATGCTGATGTGACCAGAGCAGTACTGGCGGAAAGTTCACCCTGAAAGCATTTAACTTCGGCTTTTATCAGATAGACAAGTCCTTTTTGATATCGGTTGTTGGTTTTGCAAATGAGATCAAGGGCTTTGTCAAGATATTCAATAGATGTATTGTATTCCTGAGTGAACTTATACGTGAACGCAAAATTCAGATAGATATTTGATAAAAGCTCAAGATCCTGGCCCAAATTTGCATCAAGGGCTTTTTGGAAACAATTAATAGCTCCTTCGTAAAGCCCTCTCATATTATAAATAATGCCGAGATTCATATTGGCTTTTGCAATCATTTCCGTGGCATTCACCTCTTCCGCCATTTTTCTGGCTTGAATAAAATGAATTTCACCCTCGTAAAATTTGCCCTCTTCTACAAGCGCTGCGCCGATAACATTTTTGATTGATACGATTCCAAACTTGTTATCAATCTGAGTGAATAATCTCAGACTTCTGTTAAAATATTTTTGCGCAGCTCGAAAGTCATTTGTGTAAAATTCGATATTGCCCAATTTCCTTAAAATGTTTGCCACGAACTCTTTGTTATTCTGGCCGGCATTTTTCAGCGCTATATGAAGAATCTCTTTACCCCGTTTAAATTCTCCATAATTGATCGCCGATCCACCGATATCATACAGCAACCCAACATAATCGGTTTTACCCAGACATTTGGCCGCATGATAAACGATGGTATCAAAATCTATATCACGTAAAATGAGATCTTTTCGGTAGATTGACAGATCTTCCGGCGGCGGTTCTTTCTTCCACACATTGTTGAGAATGCGCTCTCTTTCTTTGCGGAGCCGGAGAAGCTTATGGGAGAATTCAACGCCACAACGTTTTTCTGCCAACCCGAAAATATCGAATAAAAACTGTTTATTCATTTGTATACCCTATGGTTAATAATTTTGATTTCCTTTCTTAAGGCAGTCATTAACATAATTATATACCCCAACCATAGCGTGAAAAATGGTCGGTTTTGAATGTAACAGTCTTCTTGTCATAATCGACGATCATTTCTGTTTCTAAAGGAAACCAAATATACCCGCCATCCTCACTAAAATAGATGTTGTATTCAAACTCTTCACCGTCTTCCAAATCAAGGAAAGCCCACGATAGCGTTACCTCAACATCTTTTTCAAACATCATGCTCGGTAAGAATTCTACTCCCATGCCTGATTGCGTTTTACCCTCGACACATAACACTTCAACGGTAACGAATGTATTTTCTTCGACGGCATAGGGCGAAATTTTCACCTTATTGTCAAGAGTTATGTTACCACCAACAACACCGCCATCTTTGGGCGTGATCATTTTTCCCGTCATTCCAGTTTTAGAAAGTGCGTTTAATTTATCCATCACTTCCGGTTTTGCGGGAATCCATTGAATGTCATCCACATGAAAGCCGATCGATTCGATCGGTTCGCTGGGATTTGAGACAGAATTTTCACTGCACCCATTGATGAAAATGGCTACCGAGAAAATCAAAACAAGACTGAATAAAAGACCAGTTCTTCGTTTCATACCATACCTCACTTTGATTTTTAACTTAAAAACACATCACTATTTATTATACAAACGATATACCAATATAGTTTTTGAGTTTAAAAAAAACTACAACATAAATCACAACGCACACGTAACTTGTTGATAATATATATAATGACACCACTAGAATTGTTATGGTTGATAGAAAACAGGAAATTGTTGAATAAAAGATTTAGGAAACATCTGGTTCATATCGACCTTTGTGGTTCATTTCAGCCGCCAATTAATATATCAGGTCAGTGGTTAATGTTGAATTTTTTCATTCGGTATTTGAGAGTTTCTCTGGATATGTTCAGTAGTTTGGCGGCTCTGGTTTGATTGAGGTTTGTTTTAATCAGAGCTTGTTCAATTAATGATTTTTCAATATCGATTAACGATAAACCTTCATTTGGAATCTGGATCACGTTGTGATTTTTCAATGGTGTTGCCAGATTATCCGGTAATGATATGTTATCACAGGTCAGAAAATCGCTATTCTCAAACAACACGGCTCTCTCAATTGCGTTTTTCAGTTCGCGCACATTTCCGGGCCAGGAATGTTCACGCAATTTCGTTTTTAATTTGTGTGTTATGCTTTTAATGTTCTTTTTAAACTCGGCATTGTAGCTTTTTAGGAAGTGTTCTGCCAGAAGAATAACATCTTCTTTCCGGTCTCGTAGTGGCGGGAGTGTGATTGAGGCGACATTCAGTCGGTAGTAAAGATCTTCACGAAAAGTGCCTTCTGAAATACATTTTTCGATATCTCTTGACGATGCGCTGATGATACGGGTATCTATATGAATTTCCTTCGTGCCACCGACTCTTCTGAAGGTTTGCTTCTCAAGAACTTTTAAAATTTTTGCCTGTAAACTGGGTGCCATATCACCGATTTCGTCAAAGAAAAAAGAACCGTGATGAGCAAGTTCCAGCAGACCCTTTTTTCGATAGGCGGCGTTTGTAAATGCCCCCGCTTCATATCCGAACAGTTCAGCTTCTAAGAGCGTTTCCTGGAATGCGGAACAATTGATTTCAATAAATGGTTTATTGCCTCTTTCGCTTTTATAATGAATGGCGCGGGCAACCAATTCTTTCCCCGTACCGGTTTCTCCTCGAATCAGCACCGTTGTTTTTGGTGAATTGGCAACCTGCTGGATGAAACGGAAAACTTCTTTGATCGGTTCACTTTTTCCGATAATATCGCCGAAACCGAAAATAACGTCTTTCTGTTTTTGAAAATAGGCAAGCTGATCTTCTCTTTGTTGATCTTCAACAATTTTATCGACCATAAACGTTATTTCGTCAAGATTAAAAGGTTTACGAATGTAATCTCTGGCGCCCAGTTTCATTGCCTGAACGGAAGAATCAACATTTGCAAAACCGGTTATTACAACAACGGGTATGTTATACTTCAGTTGCCGTAACCGTTCTAAAAAGGCAAGACCGTCCATGCCGGGTAATTTTACATCAAGAAGAATTAAATCTGCATATTCGGATTGGAGATATTTCAACCCTTCTTCTGCGGAAGCAATTGTTTTTACTTCATGCCCTGTGGACGATAATAAATCACTGATTGTACTGCGAATATATTTGTCGTCGTCGATAACTAAAATTGATGCCATAATCTTTTTCGAATTTGTTGGGTTAGTTTACAACTCAATTTATTAAAATGCAATTCACTATTTTAAAGTAATGGGTGCAATTAAAAACAGAAAGATGCTAACGAATACCAATAATCAACAATTGTTATTATTGAACTTACAGGTATTATTTTTCGCATTTATTGCCTGTCAGTCGTTTATCTTTTGCAACCGGGTGTGTTTCGTGGGGCGCATAAGCGCAACCATATATTATTTCAGACATTCAGGTTGTTTTGAGGCATTCAGGGGTTTTGTCAATGTTTTGTTAAAACTCAAACGGCGGGCAACAAAATTATTTTGAATCTTTTCAGTCATTAATTTCACTTCTATACTGCTGTAATATAAAGCAATAGAAACGTTAAAGGAAGCAATAATGATACGGGATATGTGTGAAAAGATATACTTTATCCTTGTTGGCACGACATGCAACTTTTTTTAGGGATAAAATTCTATCATTTTTCGTGGAATCTTATTTAAAAAAATGTTAAACTTTTAAGTTGTTTCTTCAAGAAAAACAAGTGAGCTGTGGATGGAAAATATTTACGATGTTATCTTAATAGGAGCCGGATCCGCGGGTTTGTTTGCAGCGAATCGTTTGGCCGGGAGCGGATTAAAGGTTTTGGTCATTGACAGGGGCGACGAACCGGAAAAGCGCAAAGATATGAATTTTGGAGTCGGGGGCGCCGGCACATTTTCCGACGGAAAGCTGAATTTAAGTCACCGAATCGGTGGCGATCCGTCAAGTTTTGGAAGGAGTGCATCGGAGGTCGAAGAATATATTGAAATGGTTGATAATATTTTTACCGAAATAGGAGTTGCGGGCAGCTATTCCGGGACAAACGGAAAATCATTACAGGATTTGATGCGAGCCGCTCATGCTGTGGGGGTGGACTTTATTTATGCTAAACAACGGCATATCGGTACAGATCGGTTGCACGTTATCATCAATCGCTTCTATCAACGGCTGGTTAAAAAGGGGATTTCATTTCGCGTTAATACCCGCATTCGGTCAATTGATTACCGGGACAACATCTTCATTCTATCCAATGAAAAGGAACAGTTCCGGGCAGAGTCGATTATTGCGGCACCGGGCAGAGCCGGGGCATATTGGTTGCGCGAGCAGGCTAAAAAGCTGGGCGTACAAAATATGTACGGACCAATCGATGTTGGAGTGCGTGTGGAGTTTCCGGCTGATATATACAGTGAAATTGCAAAAGTCATGTATGACGCAAAATTTCGTTTATATACAAAATCCTACGACGACCTTGTGCGGACATTCTGTACTAATCCCAATGGATATATTGTCAAGGAAGAGTTCGATGGTTTCGTTCTCGTAAACGGACACGCCAAGTGTAATTCAAAAACGGAAAACACGAATTTTGCGCTGCTATCCAGGGTTACTCTGACAAACCCGGTGGAAGACACAACGAAATATGGAAGAGATATTGCCCGCCTGGCAACGACTATCGGCGGTGGAAAACCGATTCTTCAGCGCTTGACGGATTTTGTTTCCGGACGTCGTTCAACCTGGGATCGAATTGCCAAATCGGCTGTTACACCGACATTGACCGATGTTACGCCCGGTGATATTGCCATGGCATTTCCTCATCGTATTGTCACCAACCTGATGGAAGGATTGAGCGTATTAAATCAGATCATCTCAGGGCTTCAGTCGAACAGTACATTGCTATACGCCCCGGAGATAAAATTTTATGACACAAAATATACTGTGACACCCAACCTTGAGACGAATGTTAATAATTTCTTCGTTGCGGGTGATGCAAGCGGACACAGCCGCGGTATTATTTATTCGGCGTTGACCGGTATTTTTGCGGCAGAAGGGGTCTTAAGGAATCATGGCAAAAATTAGCAGGAGAAAGTAATGGCAGAATTATTGATAGAGCAAAAATCGAAGCGGTTGATTTCACTGGATGTGTTTCGCGGGGCAACTATTGCTTTTATGATTACAGTAAACAATCCCGGCAGCTGGAGTCATATTTATGCTCCGCTCCGTCATGCAAAATGGTTTGGATGTACCCCCACGGATCTGGTTTTTCCATTCTTCCTTTTTATTGTCGGTGTCGCTATGTGGTTTTCCTTTGCCAAGTTTGATCATAAACTCACCCCGGGAGCAGGCAAAAAGATTCTGAAGCGTACGTTTCTGATTTTTCTTATCGGTCTTGTTTTGAATATGCTTAGACCGGTGGATAGTTTTGTGGAAATTTTTACAAAGTTGAGAATTGTTGGCGTTCTTCAGCGGATTGCCTTATGCTATGGAATCGCCTCAGTGCTTGTTCTCGCGCTGGGAAAAAAGAAAGTCATCTGGATTTCCGGCATTATGTTGGTTTTTTACTGGCTTCTACTGGCGGCAACCGGCGGTTTTGAAATTGAAAACACCCTGGCTCGCCGTTTTGATCTGTGGATAATGGGAGCAAATCATGTGTATCACGGATACGGCATGCCTTTTGACCCGGAAGGGCTCCTCAGTACGATCCCTGCAATCGTTACTGTTATACTCGGCTATTTTACAGGCAGTATGATCAGATCCGAACCGGACCAGAAAAAAGTTGTAAAGAAACTGATTGGAAGAGGTTTGGTGTTTGCATTAGGCGGTTTGTTATGGGGTCTGTTCTTTCCCATTGGAAAACCCATCTGGACAAGTTCCTACGTTCTTTATACCGGTGGTCTGGCGATGCTCTGTCTGGGTGTTGCGATTCTGTTTATTGACGTATTGGGCTACAAGGTCTGGACGAAACCATTTGTTGTATTTGGCGCAAACCCCCTGTTCATTTTCGTTCTTTCCGGGTTGGTTGCTAAAACAATGGTGTACCTGGCGCGCTGGTATGATACAACCGGCAACCTTGTTACACTTAAAACCTGGTTATACACGAGTATTTTTATTCCTCTCGCAGGCGGCAGTCAGATTAACGGCTCGTTGCTCTTTGCACTTACATTGATCGCCATGTATTGGTTGATTGCAGATATTTTATATAAGAAGAAAATATTTATTAAGATATAATTTGAAGAATAGAGGAAAAGATATTAGAAGTAAAAAATGGTTTCCTGATGTTGAATCTATTCAGGAAATTATCCTGTCATTCCAAACACGCGATGAAAAGCTGCTGAATATTTGTCAATTATTAAAGGAAACGGTACTCTACTACAACTGGGTAGGATTTTACATGGCAGAACAAGGTAAACAGGAATTGGTTCTCGGTCCTTATATTGGAGCGCCAACCGAACATGTCCGCATTCCGTATGGCAAAGGGATTTGCGGTCAGGCAGCTGATAAACAGAAGACTATTATCGTTCAGGATGTATCCGGTCAAACTAACTATTTGTCATGCAGCATAAACGTGCGCTCGGAAATTGTGGTTCCGGTATTTAAAGATGGTCGATTTGTCGCTGAATTGGATATAGATTCGCATGAACTTAATCCATTTAGCGAGGAGGATAAAAAATATCTGGAGCTGGTTTGCCGGCATGTTTCCGTGCTTTTTTGAAAGCCGTTAATTTTTGAAACAATTTGATTTAATAGGTGTTATACTGATAGAATTTTTGCAAATTTAGATACTTTTTTAAATGTTTTTCGCTATACTCAGGAAAGTTTCGAAAAATGAACAAAGGAAAGCAAACGTGAAGAAAATATTTCGATGGATAACTGTTCCGGGAACAGCAATACTTCTGATAACAGTGTTGTTAACTATTTCACCGTTTGGAAGAAAGATAGCCGCTTCCGGTAGTGATCTGTTTCTGAAGATAAAAGTTTTAAACGATATTATTAGCATTATCAATGATTATTATGTTGAAGTCCCGGATTGGGATGATGTTATGGAAGGAGCTTACACAGGTCTTCTGGAAAATCTCGATCCCCACTCATTTTACATTGAGAAAAAACAGCTATCTGATATCAATGAGACATTTACCGGAAAATTTGAAGGTATCGGTATTGAGTTTGACGTGTTGGACGGCTATATCACAGTTATTTCACCCGTGGCAGGAGCGCCGGCGGAAAAAGCCGGTTTGATGGTTGGCGACAAGATTGTCAAGATTGAAGGAGAATCAGCCTATAAAATTAAACGTGAAAATGTTTCTAAAAAATTACGTGGTCCGAAAGGATCAGCTGTCACGGTTACAATTCGCCGGCATGGAATCGAAGATTTTGACGTGACAATTATCCGGGATGAGATTCCATTGTACAGTGTCTCGGCAGCCGTTCTAATGGATGATAGCACGGGATATATTTTTGTAAACCGTTTCAGCGGAACAACCGCCGAAGAAATGCGCGATGCACTGAAACGGCTCAGCGATGAAGGGATGAAACAACTTGTTCTTGATCTGCGGTTTAATAGCGGTGGTTTGATGGATCAGGCGGTTGAGATCGCCGATATGTTTATTGACGGAAGAGAGATGATTGTTTATACAAAAGGCAGAATCCGGGGCGCCAATGAGGAGTTTTATTCCGGTCGATTCAATGGTTTTGGCAAACTTCCCCTTGTAATTCTGATCAACCGAGGCTCTGCCAGCGCCAGCGAAATTGTTGCCGGTGCGGTTCAGGATCTTGACCGGGGACTGGTTGTTGGTGAGACGAGCTTTGGCAAAGGGTTAGTTCAACGGCAGTATCCTTTGAGAGACGGTTCCGCTATTCGTATGACCGTTGCCCGCTATTATACTCCCAGCGGCAGGTTAATTCAGAGACCATACGATGGTACATTGGAAGATTATTTCGAAGGATTTGTAGAAGAAAACAGGGATTCATTACTTGCCGCAGAAGACTCCGCTAAGGTTCGTCCTCAATATCAGACCAAGAAAGGACGGGTTGTTTACGGCGGCGGCGGAATTACACCGGATTATTATGTCAAATTCGAGAGAGATTTATCCAAGGACACATACAAGCTGCTGCGCCATCCGTCACGAGTGCTGTTTGATTATACAAGTCGTACGTCTGAAAAATATAAGCGGTACAGAAACCGGAAAGAGAAATTTTTCGAAAAGTTGGAAATTAGTGACAGTGACTTTGAATCCTTCCTTGAAGCGATTCAGGATAAGGAGATTGAAGTAAATATAGAAAAGTTGGGAAAAGATTCGGACTATCTTAAGCTGTTAATGAAGGCAGAACTTGCCCGGGAATTCTGGGGATACGACGAATACTACAAAGTTATACGTCAATATGACAACCAGGTGCAGGCCGCCATGCAATACCTCGTAGAGGCGCGCAAAATGGTTTATGTTGCCCGAAACTAAAGCCTTTTATACCGTCGATAATAATGTTGACTTTTATGAAATATTGGCTTAAAATTATCAGCAATTTAACAAATTCGAGAATAACAGAATGGAGGATAATATCTAATGTTAATTGAGCTTTTCAACCAGGGTGGACCTTTTATGTGGCCGATTCTGATCCTGTTCATTTTCGGACTAATGATTTGTTTGGAAAGGGTGTACACATTAACAAAAGCATCTCTGGCTACGAGACGCTTCATCCCGAAATTAAACAAAGCATTGAAAGAAGAGGGCGTGGAGGCCGCAATGAATGTATGTAAAGAAACTCCCGGCCCGATTCCGGAAATATTTCATGCAGGATTATCCCGTATTGATCAGGGTATTGAAATTGTGGAAAAATCGATCGAAAACGCCGGTTCAGTTGAAATGGCATTCCTTGAAAAAGGCATGATCTGGCTGGCAACCGTTATCACAGTAGCGCCGATGCTTGGATTTGCCGGTACTGTCTCAGGTATGGTTAACGCATTCCAGGATATCGCCGCGGCCAACAATATTTCTCCGGCTGTTGTCGCATCCGGTATTTCCGAAGCGCTCCTGACGACCTTGTTTGGTCTGATTGTCGGTATTACTATTCAGATTCTATACAACCTGTTTACTGCCCGTGTTGACGGTATTATTATAGATATGGAAGAGAGTTCCATCAACTTAATAGACACGATCGCAAGTGAAGAATATAAGAAAACCTAAGAGCTACATATGAGCTTACTTAAGAAAAAAGGCATACGTTACGCTGAAATGCCGTCGGGTTCGATGGCGGATATAGCCTTTTTGATCCTTATCTTCTTTATGGTTGCTACTACTATCGACATGGATAAAGGTATCGGTATCGTTCTTCCCGCCGAAGGCGGAGAGATCGAAATGTCCAGTAAAAATATTACCAATATCCTGATCGACCCGCGGGGTGGGGTTTTTATGGACGATAAAGAAGTAGATATCAAAGAGATTAAAGGTTTGATTGAAACCATTCAGATCCAAAACCCCAAAATGGTTTTTTCAGTTAAATCACATCCTCGCACAAAATATAAAATCTATATTGAGGTCCTTGATCAGTTAAAACAGGCGAAAACCCGCGTGATATCTATTGCAGAATAAGGAGTAAAGGATGGAATTCAAGAAAAAAAGCAAATTGAAAATTGCGATTCCTACGGCAGCGATGCCGGACATCATTTTCATGCTGATCTTTTTCTTTATGGTTTCGTCAGTTCTTAGAACGCATGAAGGTTTGAATATTATCATGCCCAAGGCAAAACAGATCGAGAAGCTGGAATCGAGAGTTCACGTGACCTATATATGGGTTTCCAAAGAGGGGTTAGTCTCAATTGACGACAAACTATATCAGGTGCAAAGTATCCGGAATATCATGTATGAAAAAAGAACCACCGATCCCCAGCTAATTGTATCGATCCGGTCCGATGAGCTGGTGCATATGGATTTAATAAGTAAAATCCATAAGGAACTGCGACTGGCGGACGCATTGGCTGTGAATTATTCTACAAGAGCAATTTAAGGAATAAAAATGATTCTAAGACAAAACCCTGAAGTAAGTCTTAAATTAAAATATCCGCTTGTACTAAGATTAAGTCTGGTTTTTACACTGTTAGCGATGATTGTTATGTTTTCTTCTGTACCCAGATCGGGAGGAGGGGAACGAACTCAAACGGAGATCCGAATTGAAATTGAAACAATTGATATTCCGGTAATTGAACAACAGATCGAAGCGGCAAAACCACCGTCAAGACCGTCTATTCCCATTGAAGTGGAGGACGATGATCTACTGGATGATGTTACGATTGAAATGAGTTCCGACATATCCAGCTACGAAGCATGGGACGCGCCGCCGCCTCCACCGGAGGAGGATAATGGAGGACCGCGTGTGAGGTTTATTCCTTATGATGAAGCCCCGGAGCCCATAGGCGGATTCGCCGCTATTCAGAGAAACGTTGTCTATCCTGAGATTGCCCAGGAAGCCGGAATCGAAGGTACGGTAGTCATACAGGCATTCGTAAATGAATTTGGTAAGGTGACAGATTGTGTGGTCCTGAAAGGCGTTCCGAATACCGGTCTGGATGAAGCCGCGATCGACGCGATCAAAAAGACAAGATTTAAACCGGCAAAACAGCGCGACAGAAACGTCGGCGTATATATCTCTATCCCTGTTATTTTCAAGCTGCAATCGCGATAATCATTTGGTTCGAGTGTAAATCCGGCGGACTGATGCATTATCAGATAAAAGTAACTATATGTTCTGCAAATATAGTTGTTTAAAAGGGGCGGTAAACGCTCCTTTTTGATATATAAGAAATACGTTGATGTGTTTTACTATCCCGGATAATAAGACAAGGTAATAAGATGGGGATGGTTAAAACCTTCCGGCATGAATATAAACGCATAGTCAACACCGAGCCTGTTAATACGGACACCAAAACCAAGCGCTCCCCGGTTTATTGATCCGATATGTTCAAAGCCGCCCCGCAATGTAAGCAAATCGCGGTAACATATTTCGGCGCCAATCTGGGCTTTCGCATCGCCGGTGATTAAATTGGAACCAAAATTCAATCCAATTGAGCTGTTGAAGGAATCGCCTACAAAAAGTTCCGGTCGTACAATACCGATAGTAAGTGTCACAGGCAGGCGATTGTTATCGTTAGCTACATCCAGAAATCCCATGTTTTGAAGAGAGAATGTCACATCCAGCATACTTGGTGCATTCCAACGCACTGCCAGATCAAAAGCGACGCCCCTACCGGTATGCGTATAAAGATGTTCATATAAATATTTTACCGTGCCGCCGATGTCAATTATTTTTATAGGTGACCAACAATATCCCGCCGCTATAGCCATGTATTGAGGTTCGATATTTGCCGCCGGTTCATCGGTAGGATAGTCACGAACTTCGACCGCCGGAATGCGGACATAATTCAAACCGAATCCCAGTGAAGAATTTTTGAGTGGAATTGATAAAGCCATTGCATCAATGCTGACGTCAGCAACCCAGAAGTGGTGAGACAGGGCAAGAGCGGTTTGTTCTGAACGAATGCCAACCGGGTTTTCAAATATTGCCAACGGAGACCGACCGGCTTGAGAAAATACTGTCATAGTTGCTGCCGATTGGGCGGAGAACGGTATTTTTAAAAATGCCATACCGGTATTCTGAATTTCGGCGTTTGCCGTGCTGAGTATAAGCAGGACTCCTGAGATAGCGACGTTTATTTTATTCATTTTATTTACCTAAAATTTGAATTCCCAGGAAAATACATGAGTGCTGCCTTCACCGGCTAAACCGATAAGGGCGCTGTAGTCAATGTGAGTGTTAATGTTTTTTATAAAACCATACGCCAGTCCGGCGCCGAATGTTGGATGTATATTATCCATTCCCATACGAATGTAAAGGATGTCACCGACCAGGTATTCGCCGCCAAAGTGTACGCGGTAATCGTTTTTGTCGGAAATTTCTACATCCCCGCTAAAAGTAAATGCATTATTTTGTTTATACGCTAGACCGATTTTCAAGATTTGAGGAAACACGTCGGTGTAATTTCCACCTTTTTCGTTAAATAATTCTTGAGTATTCCAGTTATAACTGGCGCCAATATCTTTTAGTTGAACGCCGACAATAACCCGGTCAAAGGGCTTTATCATTACGCCGATGTCAAACCCCAACCCGCTGCCGGTTATTCCCAACATGTTGTGACTGAGTATTTTAAAATTCAGCCCCACTGAAAAACGGCGGTGAAAGGCATTTGAAAATGAAAGTAAAATCGTGTTTTCCCCGGTTTCGTATATTTCACTAGGCTCACCGGAAAAATTGCGCCCCTGGATATCCGATACACCGGCATGCATCCATGCTATTGAAATTCCGGCACTGGGTTTTAGCGGCAGGGCGATCCCGACATAATGCAGCTGGCGATCAAGGCTTAGAAAATAGTAAGTAAGCGATAAATGGCGCTCAGACAGGTAAGATAATCCGGCGGGATTGTAATATGCCGCAAATCCGTTTTCGCTGTCGGCAACACCGGAGTTGCCCATTCCCAGCGCTCGCGCGCCAAGTCCCATACGTAAATAAGAGCCCGCATATCCGGCATTGTCACCAATAGAGGCAAATGCCAGTGAAATGGATGTAAACAGAATCGGTATTATAAATTTAAGTGGTTTCATGGGCTATTATTTGACAACAATCAGTTTTGTCCAGTAGGATTTCTTTTTATCATCATCTTTTTTTGTCAATTTGCAAAAGTAGGTGCCGTTTGCCACCAGGTCTCCGCCTCTGTTCCGTCCATTCCACGTTATGCTGTTGTCGCCAATATGGATAATATGATGAGGTTCGCTCTCATAAACAAGATCCATGGAAAAATCATATATTTCAAGAGACACGGTTGCCGGATTTTCCAGAAAATATTGTACCCTGACATGACCATCGCCATTAAGAATATTATGAATGGATGGAGCAAACGGATTGGGATAAGCATAAATTGCCGGTTGGCCTGGTAAAGATGTGGACAGTGACTTGCGAAAAATTGTCCAGTGGAGCCCGTCATCTGCCGTTTTTGCGATACCGTCGGAGGTACCTAACCATAAGTATACCACACCTTCACGTGTGTCAATTCCGGCAGTGTAAACATCGTGTGAAAATATGTAGCTGTTGCTTTCCTCGTCAACCATCGGCTTGTATAGCGCCCAGTTGTCCCCGTCAATAGATTTGAAAAGTCCCCGTTCTGTACAGGTGTAAACGATTGAATCTTTAAATGCGAAATTATAAATACGTTCGCCAACCAATGTGCGGGACCAGGTTAAACCGCCGTCACTGGTTTTACAGGCTGCCCGTGTTTCTCCGGCGCCTTCGGCGGTCAGGGCGGCTACCCAGATGGTTTCCTCGCCCTGCCAGAGCTGTCTGCCCAGTGCAATTATGAAATTTCCGGCAAGGTTTGAATTCTGAGCATTATAATGTTGCCAGCGAATACAGTCATCGGATTCAACTATACCTAAGTTTACACCGTTAGCGGTGCCGACCCAGACGGTGTCGCTATAAGCAAGTACGCTGAAACCTTTATGGTTATGATTTCCCTCCGGCGGATCACGGGGGTTGATTTCGAAGTCAATTTCATCGCTACAGAGCAGCATATCCAGGTTGTCGCCGGGAAGTGGTAATCTTTCCCAAGAATTACCAAAATCCTTACTTCTGCGTATTCCGCCGGCCCAGCTGGCGATATATACAACGGTATCGCCATTAAGAGTATTGATTGAGATGTCCCAGGTTGTGTTACTGATTGGAGTTTTTACGGCGAGAAACGCGACAGTGTCACCATTCCAGACTTGGTATTTGTAATTTCCCGCTGCCGTATCAATGGGTTGGGAAATATAGGTCCAGCTTGTCCCGTTATTTTTGGAATATGCGAGACCGCCGCCGGTTTGTTGTGAACCTAAATCCGTAGTAGAATCGAAGACGCCGGCTACCCATATTATAGAATCAAGCGTGGCAAGAGCGGAAATTCCGCCCCGAGGCATATTAAAGTCGCCGCCATAGTAACTGGAGAATGTGCTGCCGAAATCGGCTGTTTTACTGAGACCGCCACCCGTCGCGAACCAGGTTATGGAATCGCCCTGAATGGCAATCTGGGTTACACCGTTACTGGCAAGTCCCTCATAGACATTTTCCGGGTCGTCAATCGTAGGCTTGGCTAACCGGAAAGCTTGCCCGTAAGCGACCGATATAAGAAATATTATAGATATAAGTATTTTTCGTTGTTTTGTCATGGTATAATCTGAAATTCGTTATCGCTGACGTCGTATCTGTTTGGATTTGCCGGATCTGAAATGCGAACCTTACAATGAGATGACGTGGAATATGGTACTGTCCAGTCGTAAAAACCGGTCGAGGCGGGAACAGTTGCAATGTCTCGATAAATTGGTATAACGTCATTGGCATTGATGGTATATTCCAACTTAACATTGCTGATATAGGCGCTTTCCCATTTGATTCGGTAAATATAAGTTGAGCGTAATGTGTCTGAATATATTGGTGATCTTAGAGTAACACCGGGATTTGTAATCTTTTTCTCAATAATGTCGCTTACAGCGCCGTGAATGTCTTCGGAAAAAAAATAGAAAGTGAAATCGCCTTGTAGTTCACTATGTAAATTCGTTTGAAATGTAATAGTGTAAATGCCATCGTTTGCAATTTCATCTCCCCACAGACCCGATAAAGGACCAGTGTCGAGCATATACCATCCTGATGTATCACCGGATTGATAATTTCCATCAGGTTTTAGAACACTGAAAGTTACATATGAAATATCATCTTTACCTTGTGGATCAGTTGCCCGCACCTTGAATCGTACAAAATCGCCTTTCTCAAATGAATTTGGAGCTTCAATTAAAAATATTTCCGGCGGACTGTTCGGAGCAACCAGTTCCGATGCGGTTTCGATATCACTGAAATTTCCATCGTTGTCAAAAGCTTGAACGGTGACCCGGTAATAGCCATCGTTATCCGCAAGTGTTGTGGAATCGATGAGATAAGAATACACATCATCCCGGTTGATAATATCCAGAGGCGGACCAATGTCTATCAACTGTCCGGAGCGGAACAGGGCCTCCTCCCCTGAATCAACCGAATCTTTGCGATATAGATAAAACAACACGGAATCGATGGTTTCCCAGCCCTGGGGATCGGTGACCTCGGCTGAAATGAACAGAGTTTTGTTCAACTGGTAATAATGCAGGGTCACGGATTCTATGACCGGATCGGAAGATGGCGCCGTTTTCTGCCCATTGTTGATACAGGACACCATTATTATAAAAAGGATCGGTAATATATATAAAAACTTATTCATGTTATCTTACTGCCAGCGCCGCCCAATCGTCTTGAAAAATCTCATCGTCTAAAATCAGCCTGTAATTTAGTACATTCATCTTAAATATGTCATATTCATCTTTTAAAATGCCGCTAAAAATGCAGAGAGGTCTTTTGCCGTGGCTTTGTATATTGGCAAGTAGGGCTAAATTTGGTTTCCTTTCGATATTGCTAACTATCAGGTCGACGCTAAGATCACCATTTTTTGTTATATCACCAATCGTTAGGCTATAACGGTCATGAATATGATTTAGTTCCATGTGTTCACGGAAATTATCCTCGACAAAAGGATCGATGTCCCACGCCTGTACGAATTTTGCGCCCATCTTTAACGCGGCAATTGTCAGAATACCGGTTCCGCAGCCGGCGTCCAGAACAGTCATACCGGGTTTAAGATGTTTTTCCATCATGAGTAATGTCAGTTTGGTTGTTGGATGGGTTCCGGTGCCAAATGCCATTCCCGGTTTAATCGCAATCCGGACCGCTTCGGAGCCTTTATATGTTTTCCAGTAAGGATATATCGCAATATTAGGACTGAGTTGAAAGGGCTTGAAATGTTTCTGCCAGTTTAGATGCCAATCCTGGTTGGCGATGATTTCCGTTTCGTAATGCGGCGGAGATCCGGGGAATAATTCTGTTATTTCCCGTATTTTCTTGGAGATTGTCTCCGATTCGGAAAGATTGAAAAATGCGTCAAAGCTTTTTTCCTGTTCGATCATACCGAGACAGGGTAAATCACCGATCAAAGCCATCAGGGATTCGTGGTCATAATCGCCTTTTTGGAAATGATATTTCAGCCATTTATCGGGAGTACGGTTCATTGTTTACCTGTGCTTGAAGTATAGATATAATCATACAACACCTGTCCGACTACGTGCAGACTATGGGGACTGCATTTGTCGGGCGTATCCATTGTCGTATGCCAGAAATTCTGATAGCGGCTTGGATAATCGAAGTCGATGAGATCGACAGAGGGAATACCGGCATGCCGGATCAGCATGACGTGATCATCGTGAATATATCCACCGAACCGATGCTGAAATTCGGTAAAGTTTCGTTTTTTTGCAATGTTCCACAATTGTTTTACCAGTTCGGGATGGCTTTGGTAGGATGTTCGCTCGATGGGAATGGTCAATTCCTTATCGCCGATCATATCGATAATTATCGCTTCAGTCGGTTTGGGAATTGGTAAATGTTTTGCAAAATACTCGGACCCCATGCAGTAATATTCCAGTGATCCGGAGTAACCATAATCTTCACCGTCAAACAACACCAGATAGACTGTTCTGCTCGGACCTTGCCGGGATAAATGTTCCGCCAGATGCATCAGTACGGCGATCCCGCTGGCGCCGTCGTTGGCTCCTAAAATCGGTTGTTTGCGTTTCTGAATGTCCGGATCATGGTCGGCGCGTGGGCGCGTGTCCCAGTGAGCGCCGATCAGTAATGGATTCCCGGCGCCGATATTAAATCCTGCAATAATATTGGTTAATGTGAACGTGACGTTATCTTGCGGAATATCCTGTTCAAAAGATTGTTTGATAATTGTGTCAGATAACGGTGAGAAAAAGGCGGTGTAATAGACAATTGCTTCGGAATGTCCCGGCGATCCCGGATGACGGTAGCCAATATCGCACTGTTCAATAAGATATTGGTAAGCCTTTTCCCCATCAAAGGAGAGAAGTTGATCTCCACAATTGATGATTGACAGTAATGACAGGGCGATTAGCCAAAAATGTTTATACATATGGTACCTTCTTTTTTAGAGTGGGTAATTTCGTAACCCGTTGTCTGTGGCCCGTAGTCAGTAAAACAACCATAGCGTATTCATAAGTCGTTATTTGTTGCAAAACACGTCCTCTTTATTTATCATATTTCCCAACACCTGTCTGCGTGCACCGCACAGGCAGATCTGTCCTACCCTTTGGTTCCTTTCTATCAATCTATTATAGTCTGTTACTCCAATATACCGGCAATCTTTTACTGATTTAATATACATAATTTATTGCACCATTTTTAAACTCAAAGAATCATTGTCTATTCCGAACTTCTTTGGAGCGGACCACGGATTGCAGACCACGGACATATCCACTCGATTCAAGAAAGAGCCATACATTCTATCCTCTAATGGCAATGTTGACATCAAAGCCACCATTCCGGTTGATCCGCTTGCCGGTTCGGCGGTTAAAACTTTCACCGTAGGAATAAAACAACCCCCCGGTGACTTTCTTTGTAAAGGAGTAACTGATGCGAGGCTCGATTTTCCAATTTCGGTTTTCTTGCTGTACGGCAAATTTTGCATCCGCCGTATTTCTGCCGCGGGTTATCGAAGAACTGTAATCGAAATTCATTGTAAAATTCATACTGTTTTCCAGCCGTTTATCTTTCAGGAAGGGCAGCGGAATCGTAAAACCGCCTTTTTTCTGATAAGTAAGAGATGCGTTGATATTCTGATCGTTGACAATACTTGTGCCGCCGTTTGCCTGATTATTGATGGATTTCCCTTGGGTCACGCGGATGTTGGAATTGATATTGTTTTTAAACTGCATGGATAAGCCGATAAGAGGTGAAAAATAAAGTTTGTAGGATGAGTTTTGTTTTTCACCGTTTCGGTAAACGACCGCTTCCTTGCCGGAGAAGCCGTGGTCGAGGGATAATTTTTTAAAGAATTTCGATATGAAACTGATTTTTTCAATCTGGGTCCAGTTGAGTGTCCAGCCCGGAAAGGGCATACCGCCTTTGCCGTTTTTATCGAATGTAATATAATCCCGGGTGAGATTATGGCTCTTTTGTCCCTGGGATTCAGCCCAGGACATATTCTGTCCGAAAGACCAAGAAGTGCTGATGTTTTTGGTCACTTTAATGCCCGAACGCATGGAAATGTCGGAGTTCAAGGCAAGGTTATTTACAAAACTACCCATTTCGTCTGTGATTTCCAGTCCGGGATCCGAAGACAATCCGGTCCGGTATAATAAACCGGGAGTTCCTACACGACCCAGGTTTCGGTTGTTGCGACTGGTGGAATAGCTGAATTGGATCGGCTGAATTCGATCCAGGGCTTTGTGGAGATACTCCAACAGCTTGATCTCTTTTTTATTCTCCTTTATACTCTTTTCAGGAGTTTCCGGCGTTTCCGTTTGGGATCGTGATGAACGGCTGCGACTCGAACTTCCAGATGATGGACGACTCGATGATTTTGCGGATTTTGGAGTGTAAAAAGATTTAAGAATGGATTTAGGATCAAGACTAAAGGAACTGGAAATCCGCGACTGGTTATTTAATTGATCGACACAATCGGTATTGCTGTTTACCGGTTCGCTCCAATTATAACCGGCGTTGTAATTTATACTCGGTGAAAACCAGCTGAATAGTTTGAGTGAAAATGAAGCCGAATAACTTTCGGTAACATTAATCGGAATACCCGGGTTGAGTTCTTTGACGGCACGCAGTTTATCGTTTCGAAAATCGATCATGCTGTTCTTCATTTTTCGGGAATAATTAACATTCAGGTTGTCGAACACTTTATAAGCGCCTGTGATGGACCGGTTCAGTCCAAGGTCATAGGATTCTGTTGGTTCGCTCATGAGATTACGAGGTACTTTAATTGATTTGCTTTCGGCGGCGTCCATGGAAAAATCCAGACTGCTGGGCGTATAGTACCATCGTAGATCACCCAGTTTGTCGCCCAGAACCGGAACGTTTTGCAACCATTTAAAAGGCAGAAAATAATTATCGCGACCAAAGGGGATTTTATAGGATACATTACCTTTATAGGACTGGGATTCTCTTTTTTTATCCAGAACAGAAGAACTTTTCGACCATTGAGCATTTAACTGAACATTGATTTGGTCAATAGTATATTTTGTCAACCAGAAATCGGAGCCCCGTTTACCGAAAGATGTATTAACACCGTATGATTCCGAGAGATTTAAAATACTGTCCGGAGCGCTGTCTCCTGTAAGAATGTCGGTGCCGGGGATATACTTGGGAGCGCTGACTTTATTGGAGAACGATCCTGAAACCGGCAGTCTTAATCCCCAGCCGGCAGGTGTTAATTTATCAAGCGCTACGCTACCGCGGGCGGTAATATTGCGACTGGTGTTTAATCCGGAGGGCTGCAGGCTGGGACGTTGTTCAACCGTATGGAAATCGGCGTCTCTGCGGTCAACGCCAAGGTCAAATTTCATCAGGTCGGCGACAGTAAGCGACATTTTGCTCCGGTAAGCCACACCCGGATCACGGCGGACTTCGGACAGGCGCAATTCATCGAGCCAGACCTCGCCGAAGACGGTATTGTCATATCGTGGTAATGGCGTGACTTCGTCGAAGTCGTCCAGCGCATATTTCTGGTTAATGACACCGATCTCTAATTGTTGAATGCGGGAAAGCGCCGGAGCGCCGTAAATGATTATTTCCTTGCCGGTGTATTTACCGTTTTCCACTTCTTTATATCGCCGCTGGGCGATCTCTCCTTTATCATCTCGTATAATGCGAAGTTGTTTGGGAGCGTCCTTATTTCCCGGAAATTCGTCTTCGCTGTTGTAACTTTTCAGACTGGTAAGAAAGTCAAGATCGATCTCCATATAATTGTTTTTATCCCAATCGGGATAGATAGGTTGCCGGTATTCATAAAACTGGGGATTTTGACCACCGCGACCGAATCGCACGAAAAATT
>Ga0265594_1000598_pt1 | contig 29378 bp, 23 predicted proteins | sample saktaG_11_FD_190147 | JGI IMG/M metagenome (GOLD analysis project Ga0265594, IMG submission 190147) | Saline water microbial communities from Sakinaw Lake, British Columbia, Canada - sak_2011_5_24_80m | ecosystem: Environmental > Aquatic > Non-marine Saline and Alkaline > Saline ... | reverse complement strand
GGATAGAGATCTGAATGCTTCAAAGAATATCCTTCGACTGGGATTACAGTCCTTGGTTGGGATACAACCTAGATGCCCCCGAATTCATTCGGGGGAGTAGTCACTTCCCCTTGGAGGTCTTCAGGAACACAACCCCTGGGGAGTACACCCTCCTTCTGACGGTCAACTACACCTACCAGAGGGATGTCGCGGTGGTGGGAAAGGAGGAGAGGCCTGAGAATCCCGATATCTATTACTGGTTCGATAATGCGAGCCAGGCGCATCCATTGCAGCTCTTGATAGAGCGGCATAGCGGGGCCGAGTTCGAAGTAATGAGGATGGAGCCGGCAGAGCTTTCGGCAGACTCGAAGGATAACGTCCTCAAGGTGGTCGTTCGAAACGTCGGAGGGGATACGGCCTACGATCTCATATCGAGGCTGCGTCCCGAGGCCGGGATATACGTGACCGTGGACCAGTCCTCAGTTCCAAGCCTTTCGCCAGGCAAGGAGGTGGAGCTGGTCTATAAGCTGGATGTCTCGAAGGACGCCGTCGCTGGCAAGCGCTATCGTTTAACCCTGCTGTTCGACTTCTCAGATAGCTATCGAGAGGACCTCGAGGACAGCCTGCAGATCTACCTCACCGTCGGCCCAAAAGGGACATTGCACCCGATCTGGCCTTCGGCCCTGGCGATACTTCTCGTTGCAGCCATTGCAATGGTTGCCCATCGCAGACGCGCCAGAGGGAAATGATCGACGAGTGACCGTGGAATGACCAATGAGCAATCGGGGATTGATCGATGAGCGGCGAGGTATTGATCCACACAGAAACCTCGAATGACGTGGCCGTGGCGGCGAGGGATCTCGTTAAATGGTTCGGCCGGCTCAAGGTGCTCGATGGCCTATCCATAATCATCCCTCGCGGGACCACCTACTGCCTTCTCGGGCCAAACGGCTCGGGGAAGACGACGTTCATCAGGGCGATCGTCGGCCTAATCCGCCTCGAGGGCGGCGAGATGGAGGTTCTCGGGCGGCCGGTCTCGCGGGTGAGGGAGATCGTCTCCCGCATAGGCTACATGACTCAGCACAAGGCGCTCTACCCCGACCTGACGCTCCAGGAGAACATGGAGTTCTATGCAGGCCTCTACGGCATCAAAGGGGCCCGCCGAAGGGCTCGAATAGACGAGCTCCTCGATATGGTCGACCTCGAAGATCATAGGCGCAGGCTTGCGGGAGACCTGAGCGGCGGGATGTACCAGAGGCTCTCTTTGGCCTGCATACTCATCCACGATCCGGACCTATTACTCCTCGACGAGCCCACCGTTGGGATCGATCCCCGGCTGAGGAAGACATTCTGGGAGTACTTCAAGTCCCTCACGGAGGGCGGAGCCACGGTCCTCATCACAACCCATCTCATGGACGAGGCTGAGAAGTGCAGGATTGTGGGATACATGAGGGCAGGACGGCTTGAGGCGGAGGGAAGCCCAGAGGAGATCAAGCGACTCGCAGGGCTTCGGCCCTCCCTTCGGCTCTGGGTGGATGATTCAAGGGCGACGGCCGACCTGCTCGTATCCAAAGGATTTGATGTGATCGAGGATGGCGATGCTTTGGACGTCTTCCTGGACTCCTTTGCCAAGGCCGGGACGGTTCTCGACCTGGCCCAGCCAAGAGACCTCAAGCTCGTCGAGCCGACGCTGGAGGAGGCCTTCCTTCGCCTCTCAGATGATGGGAGGCCAAGATGAATCGAAGGAGGGGGAGGATGAGGCCGACCTTTGAAGGGATCGAGGGAGGCCTTGGCCGGATCCTCGCAGTCGCCCTGAGGGTGATTCGGCAGCTCAAGAGGGATAGGCGCACCGTTGGCCTGATCACCTTCGCCCCTATATTCCTCATGGTCCTCTTCGGATATGCCCTCTCCGGGGAGATGAGCGGAATCGGCCTTGGGCTGGTCGACGAGGGGGGCCAAGAGGGCTTGAGAGGGCATCTGGAGGGGGTAGACGACTTCGAGATCCTCCACCTTGGGTCTGCATCGGACGCAGAGCTCTTGATCGAGGAGGGGCGGCTGAACGGGGCAATCGTGCTTCGGCCAGGCCAGGTGGTCGTCATGCTCGACGGCTCAAGCCCGCAGATAGCGGCCTCATTGATGGATCAGGTGAGAATCGGGCTCGAAAGGCCAATGCCGCTCGATCTGCGCTATATCCACGGCTACGACCTCGAGATGATGGACTCTGTCGGGCCGGCAGTCCTCGGCCTCGTGGTGTTCTTCTTCACTTTCATCGTCTCTGCCGTATCCTTCCTGCGAGAGAGGACGCAGGGCAGCCTCGAGAAGTTCGTCGCATCCCCCCTCAGCAGGCCGGAGATGGTCCTCGGGTACCTCCTCGGCTTCTCGGTCTTCACCGTCATCCAGTCAGTAACAACGATGGCAGTTGTAGTCTTCGTCTTCGGCGTTCCGATGGAAGGATCGCCAGCAACGGCCCTTGCGGTGGTCCTGCTGCTGGGGGCAGCGGCCCTCGTGATGGGTGCTTTCTTCTCAAACTTTGCAAAGACCGAGTTCCAGGTGGTCCAGTTCATACCGCTCGTCATACTGCCCCAGGTTGTCCTCACAGGCGTCTGGTGGCCTATCCAGTCCATACCAGAGTCCATAAGGCCGGTCTCCAGTATCCTGCCCCTCACCTACTCAAGCGAGGCCCTCCGGGCTGTGATGCTGAAGGGTGCTTCCATTGGGGAGATCATGCCCGATATTTTCGCCCTCTCCCTCTTCCTATTGATCGGATTCGTCGCGGCCACCCTCGCGCTTAGAAGAGAGGTTGGATGAACGGATGCCTGCTTGCGCCTCGGCTTCGCCTATTCTTCGATCCGCCGGCATTTCCCAGATCATGCAACAAGAAGTCCAGATATGCAAGGCAAATCTATCGAGCAATCTTGTAGAGCTTCCTTGCCCCCTACAGGTCGCCGATCGCCCGGAGGCGCTGGGCGGTTTCGAACTTGGACTTCAGCATATCGGCTCTCGGTCCCGTGCCCACATCATCTTAGAGGGGTACCATCACCAGAGCGGTGATCCCCAAGCAGTTCTCCCGGCCGCCGTGATCTCCGCAGGCGTCTTCCGTCCAAGATCTGTCCGATCGAAGTCCGGCATCGAAGCTCACCAGAACCAGGCCGTCCTTCTCGGCAGCAATGTACTGGTACGCATCATCGAAGTCCAGGCGGAACTCCCGTCTGATCGAGATCAATCGCTTCAGATCCGAAGACGTAAGGCATATTCTTCTGACTCCCGAATCCTCGATCTCTTGGCATACATATGCAGCTTCGCCTCGCATTCCCCTGCACTTTGCTGATGGATGCACCATTGTATGTCCAAATGATGCGAAATTAATTATTTTTCAGATTCTTTATGACAATGTATCAAATCTCTTTTTATATTACCGGAAGCACTCCCATTTTAGAGAGATCGAAGCTAATCTCGTGAAGAGCTGCGAAGAGGATCTGTATCCTGGAAGTGCAGAGCTACGTATCGATTGTCAAACACAGAAAACCAGTACCCAATACAGCCAAAGTACGAGCATTCGGAAGAAGCCATGATCAAAACGATATGACCAAGTCCTCATTGGATAGGAGCTTTACAGGCTCGATGCCGGGCCGAATATTATAATTTATGAATGATATATGGATACTATTAGGTGTATATCAATGAAAGAATTAAAACTCATAGCTAGCTGGACAGGCGTGGTAGCCCTGACCGCCCTGTTCCTCTTAACGCTCCTGGCACCGCCAGCCCTGGCGGTGGATCCCTCCGGCGAGATCACCATCGAGGAGAACCCCGGCGCGGCTCTCGACTTCGTCTGGGTGCTGATGTGCGGCTTTCTCGTCATGTTCATGCAAGCCGGGTTCTCGATGCTGGAGACGGGTTTCACAAGGTCGAAGAATGCCGCTAACATCATGATGAAGAACATGATGGACTTCTCCATCGGCGCTCTCGCCTACTGGGCGGTTGGATTTGCCGTGATGTATGGCACATCTGAGGTGGTAACCGGAGTGATGGGGTGGGGTGGCTTCTTCCTGACGGGCGATGCCTACGACGTTGCGATGATCGAGTCCTGGTTCTTCCAGATGGTCTTTGCGGCGACGGCGGCAACGATCGTCTCCGGCGCTGTGGCAGAGAGGTGCAAGTTCAGCACCTACCTCATCATCAGCGCAGCGACGACGGCCATCATCTATCCGCTCTACGGCCACTGGGTCTGGGGCGGCGGCTTCCTCTCAGAGATGGGAGCCCTCGACTTCGCGGGGTCAGGCGTCGTCCACGCACTTGGCGGATGGATCGCCCTGGCGGGCGCCTTGCTCCTCGGTCCCAGGATCGGCAAGTATCAGAGGGACGGGACGCCGAACGCGATCCCCGGCCATAGCATCACTCTGGGCACCCTGGGCGTCTTCATCCTCTGGTTCGGATGGTACGGGTTCAACTGTGGGAGCACCCTCGTTGGAAACGATCTCCGGGTCTCGGTCATAGCCGCGAACACCACCCTCGCCGCCGCTGCGGCGATGGCTGTTGCCATGTTCATCACCTGGGCCTGGCATGGAAAGCCTGACGTCGGCATGGCAGGAAACGGGGCGATCGCAGGCCTCGTCGCCATCACCGCGGGATGCGCTTGGGTCTCACCCCCAGCCGCGGTCCTGATCGGGATCTTCGCCGGGGGCCTAGTCGTCGCCAGCGTCTGGTTCATGGACTGGAAGCTGCATATCGACGATCCCGTCGGCGCGATCAGCGTCCACGGAGTCAACGGCGCCTGGGGTCTCCTGGCGCTTGGCATCTTCGCCGACGGGACCTACGGAGATGTCGCGGGCCTGCTTCATGGAGGCTCCGATTTCTTCGTGGCTCAGGTGATCAGCGTCGCCGTGAACTTCGCCTGGGCCTTCGGCCTTGGAATCATCATATTCTTCATCTTGAAGAAGACAATGGGAATCCGAGTTGAGGCCGCCGAGGAGATCGCGGGTCTGGATCAGAGCGAACACGGGATGGTGGCCTATCCGAACTTCGTCCATTCCGAGACAAGCGGAGGAGATTAAAGTGAAAGAAGTCAAAGCGATCATCAGGACGACCTCCTTTGAGGGGGTCAAGAAAGCCCTGGATGAGAAGGGTTACGTCTCGATGACCGTAACCGAGGTTAAGGGGCGCGGAAAGCAGAAGGGGATCACCCAGCAGTGGAGAGGCGCGGAGTACGTCGTCGACATGATTCCCAAGACCAAGATCGAGATGGTGGTAAAAGACGATGAGGTCGATGAGGTCGTCGATACCATCTGCTCTGTTGCCAAGACCGGACAGATCGGCGATGGAAAGATCTTCATAACCCCGATCGAGGCCGCGATAAGGGTTCGGACGGGAGAACATGGGGAGGAGTCGCTCTAAGGATGCAGTGGGGCTCTCGATGGTGAGGGTTCCAACCCTTCCCCTACTATATTTTTCGATTCCATGCCATGATCATAAAAATGAATACCCAGCAGCTTGCTGCGGGGTGCGCCGCCGCCGTTTGACTCGGATGAATATAGTCGATCTTTGGCTGAATAGCCCACCCGCAATCGCTCACTGTTTCGTCCTCTCCCGTCTCCTGAGCTCCTTTGGAGAGCTGTTCCAATCCCCGATATCCTCGATATGCTGCTCGTCCACCCACCCGCTCTTCGCCTCCTCTCGATGGTCGAACTGGCGTACGTAGGGCTTGATGTCCAGGAGGGGCGTATCATTCAGGACGTCCATCCCGCAAACCTCCAGAACGTTGCCCTTGACCGCGAGCAGCCTGACGATGGAGATCCCTATTGGATTTGGCCGGTTGAAGTGGCGTATGGCAAAGATCCCGCGCTCTCTCTGCCCGTCGAGAAAGGGCTTCTGAAGAAGGGAAGAGCCCGTCGCCCGGTGGAAGTGGTAGATGAGGATGATGTGGGAGAACGACTCAAGGTCTTTGAGCCCTTGGGCGTACTCTGGAAACAGCTCCACCTCTCCTCGGGAGGAGTTGAAGATCCCCTGGATGGGGGTCTCCTCCTGCTTCGTATACTCCGAATGGATGATCCCGATGGGCCGATATCTGATCTCAGTTGTCCCCGTTTCCATCATCCCTACACCTCGCACCTTAAGCCTCGAATGACTGAAGAATGCCTTCTCATCTTCGCGCTTAAAAAGGAGGTTGGATGAACGCAGGCCCGCTACCGCCTCGACTTTTCCCTCCTCCCTCCGTACCCGCCGGCCTTTCCTAGGCCCTGGAGCAAGGAGTCCAGGTTGGCGAGGCTGATCGCTCGAGCGGTCTCGTAGAGCTTCCTTGCCTCCTCCAGGTCGCCCGTTGCCTGGAGCAGCAGTCCGAGGTTCCTTGCGTCCATCGCGACCTGGGGATGGTAAGAACCGTGCTTATCCATGTGATGCTCGAGGATCTTCTCGTAGCTCGACCTCGCCTCGCGGATGGGCCGGTCCCTTGCGATCAGGTCCATATGCGCTTGCACGAACTCCCTCTCCACCTCGTCGAGGTCGCCATTCTCGGAGAGGTACTCCGCGATCTCGTTGATGGCGACGTTCTCGATTAGGTCCGTAACCGAGCCCTCCGGATTATCGATGTTGTTGAGCAGGCTGTCGGTCGTGTTCTTTATAGCGAGCTTCTCCTCCCTATCGATCTCGCTCTTGTCGAGAAGGTAGCCGATAAGGTGTCCTATCAGCAGCTTCTCTATGGGCACTCTTACAACCGTCACATCGTTAGGAGCATCGTAGATCTCATATGCCCTGCTTCGATCATGATCCCCTGGATCCGATCTTCTCGTCCTCAAAGCCTAACATCCCCCCCCCTGCCATGACCGTTCAACGGAAGAAGAGAAACGCCCACGATAGATATATCTTTTGATCTTTATGTACTTCTGAGAGGCCAGGTTGATAAATAATAGGGGTAGCATTGACGGCCATGGAGATCGTATTCCTCGGAACTAACGGCTGGTACGACACTCTTGCCGGAAACACCATCTGCATTCTCATAAGATCGAGGCATCATGATATACTGCTCGACGCAGGAGACGGCATACACAAGCTCGATCGATTCATCGAAGAGGGTCCGGTCCACCTGTTTCTAAGCCACTTCCACCTGGACCACATCAGCGGGCTGCACATATTGAACAAGTTCCATCTCTCCGAGGGCCTCCACATTTACGGGCAGCCTGGAACCAGACGGACGCTCGACGCTATAGTCAACCGCCCATTCACCGTCCCCCTGAAGGAGCTTCCTTACCCCGTCGATGTCGCGGAGCTTGAACCTGGCCTTCACGAGCAGCCCTTCCCCCTGGAATGCCGCTTTCTGGAGCACACATCGCCGTGCCTTGGCTATCGCTTCCATCTCGACGATAGAATCATCGCCTACTGCCCGGACACCGGCCTCTGTGAGAACGCAGTCAGCCTCGCGCGGGGCGCAGACTTGCTGATTGCCGAGTGCTCGCTACGCCCGGGCGAGACATCCCCCGAGTGGCCCCATCTCAATCCAGAGGACGCAGTCAGCCTCGCCCGAAAGGCGGGGGCAAAGAAGCTTGCCCTCGTTCACTTCGACGCGAGCCGGTATCCAACGGTCGAGGACCGCCTGGATGCGGCGTCTTCCGTGAACTATCCTGGATTGATCGTGGCGCTCGACGATATGGCAATTGATATGTGATATGACGAATAAAATTATTGGTGTTCATTCGCGTTTATTAGCGGTTAATAAAATAAAACCACTAATGCACACTAATGGACACGAATCCGATAAAGCAATGCGGGTTCATCCGCGATTGACATGTTCATGATCCTTGTGGGCTCATGCACAGAGGATGAAAAACGATATCTAGCGATGACGTAAATAAGGAAAGATAGCTAGTGGCCTTGCATCCAGCCTTCCCCGAATCACACTTGTTCAGCTCCTCGCTGATCGTTCAATGAGTCATTCATCATCAATATACTGAGCACACCTAAAAAAAATGGACCGGCCGCGAGGGCCGGTTCAGTCTTCAGGCATTCCTTCCGTTCTCGGATAGGATGTAGCCCAATATCTTCCCGTAAGCAGGCCTTGCGACACCCACGCCGATCAGCACGCCGATTATGATGATCAGCGCAAAGCCCTGGAGGGCGCCAAAGCCCATCCAGACCAAGGGTGCCATTGCAAAGACCGTCGTAAGCGCAGCTCCGAGGATGATTGCAAAGGCCCGGGAGAGCCTCGCCACATAGACCTTGCCGCCTGGAATGCTGATCTTGCCGCCCTCCTGGGCGAGCTGCTCGGCCTTGGCCTGTATGTTCTTCTGGCTGGGCTTGAGGTTCTTGCTCGGCTGCGGTTTTGGCGCCTCGGCCTCGCCGCGCAAGAGCTCATCGGTGATGATGAAGAGGTGGTCGACGCCTGTCCCTATCACCGTTATTATGCCTGCGATGCTTGCGAGGTCGAGCTGCCAGCCGGCCCAAGACCAGATGCCGAGCATTATGAAGACCTCGCTGAGCGACGTTCCGACCATCGGAATGACGATCCTCTTCTCGCGGTATCGGTAGTAGACTATCAGGGCCACGATCAAGAGGGCGATTATCCCCGCTATTGTGATCTGCCTCTTGAACTGGGCGCCGAGGGCCGCGGTCACCTGGCCGGAGCCTATGATCTCAACGTTGACTGGAAGCGCCCCTTCCCTTAGGTGGATGTAGAGCTCCCTGCCCTTGGTCCATCCCTCATCTCCAGTGCCGACAGTCGCCTCCAAGTTCCTCATGGGGGCCTTCTCAAGGCTTCCTGCAAGATCGGTTGCGAGGGGCGCAGAGAAGATCTCATCCTTGTCGAGCAGCATTGTCACGTAGTGGGCCTGGGGATTCCTCGTAGCACCGCTATCGATTGCAGCCCTTTGGAAGAGCTGGGCCCCGTCCTCGGAGAGGGTGAAGGGAACGCCTACCCGCCCTCCCCCGCCCGACTTAGGATGCTCCACCGCTTGGACCGCATCGCCGTAGAGGACGTGCATGCTCTCGTTGCCCTTGGTCTGGATCCTTATCTCAAACTTGCCAGGCTTTCCAACAACATCCTGGGCTGTGTCGACGTCAACGCCTGCAAGGTCTATCAGTATGAAGCGGTTGCCCACCACGCGGACCCTGATATCCTGAAGTCCCAGGCGGTTTAGCTTCTGGTCGAGCACCTTCTTGGTCTCGTCCACTGTCTCTATCGTCACACCTTCCGTGAAGGCTTCCTCGCCTGCGGCGACGCTGCCGTTGATCGGGGCAAGGATCGCGTTCAAGGATTCGCGGGTAACGTTGGATCTGATCTCATAGCGGACCGGCTCCACGCCCACCGTCTTGACATCGGCGTCGAGGGCAGACTTGAGGTAAGCGAGGATCACGTACTCGGGAGAGACGCTCAATGTAATCCTCGTCTGGTTTGTCCTCTCGATCACCCTTGCGCCGGCATAGCCAATCTCCTCCACATCGTCCTTGGAGATCTTGCCGGCCATATTGATCTGATAGGTGCCGCTTCTTGCGGACAGCTCATCGATCAAACCGAGGCTGCCAAACTGCATCCGGAGTATCTCGATTGGATCGCAGTCCAGATCTACTACTGCCCCCTGGAGCTGGAGCTGCAGCCAAGATCCTCCCTCAAGGTCCAGTCCGTACTTGAGCCTGGAGTCCAGGCCATGCTCGGTGGGCATAGGGATAAGGCCGATCAGGCTTGCCGACAGGACCAGCGCAAATAAGATTATGCGAGGATCTCTGGATAGGCCGGATAGACTCATTTCCTGCTCCTCCTGACCGCCTTCTTTGGCAGCTTCATATACCATCTAAGCCCTTGGGCGTTGGTGATCCATGTGTTGAACATATCTGCGATCAGTCCAAAGATCAATACCGTCGATATATCAGCTATGATGTCCATCCTCGTGAAGGATGGGACCACCAGATAGAGCAAATTTGAGACCAGGAAGAGCGAGAATACCGCTGCAATCGATGTGGCGGTCATCATCATCCCTGTCCCCATGGCACCGATGATCCTCTCCTCAACTGGTCCCTTCCTCTTGGTGACCCTCATGGTCAGGAGGATATCCGTATCGACTGAGTAGCCGATGAGCATCAAGAGAGCGGCAACCGTTCCAAGCGATAGGTTCACGCCAGTCAGGTTCATCGAGGCCGCTGCGATGAGAATGTCGGCGAAGGCGCAAAACGCCACAATCGCCGAGATGAAAGGCTCTCGAAAGAGTATGAAGACCACTATGGCCATGAATAAAAACGACAGGGGGAGGTACTTGATCGCCTGCATCTGCAGCTCCTTGCTGTAGACCGGCCCCATATGTCTGATCTCCACATCGTTGAACTCGGAGTTTATCAGCCTCGCCAGGCTTGTATAGTCGTCATCGCTCATGGGCCCGAACTGAATCATATATCGGCTACCTACACTTCTGATCTCCGTGACCGGATAGCCGGCAAGATCCTCCGCCAGGCCCTCCTCCGTGCCCGAGGCCGGGACTGTGATCAACGTTCCCCCTGTGAACTCCACCCCTAACCTTACCGGAGAGCCGGTGGTGAGGTAAGTGGTGCCCAGAACGATTAGAGCGATGGCTATGACCGCCAGGGGAAGGAGGATTATCTGCTTTGGCGGATATTTGGTGATTATCTCATCGAGATCCATACTAGTCTCCTCATAGCGCTGCTCCGTCCGGCGCTCCTTGGCTCAGATGGGGCTAGCGCGGATGGTTTACGCTTATTATCTTCGCATTTGGGAATTCGACCGCACAAATCAAGCGCGCAGATCGATCTCCCCCTATTTACTGCTGTCGTCATGTCCCCCTCGCGCATAACGTCAACGGATCAAACCTTCTCCCATCGCTTGAGGTTTGCCACCTGTGAGAGGGTCTTTCCACGGCGTATCTCCTCGTAGAACCTGCTTTCGTTCTTCTCAACCTCTTTCGCCCTCCTGGCGAGCTCGTAGGCCCTCTCCTTGGGAATCACGACGACGCCGCAGTCATCTCCCACGATATAGTCTCCTGGGCGAACCGTCCGGCCGCCGCAGTTGATCTCGGCATTGATCTCCCCCATGCCCTTGGGCTCTCCAGCATTGGGAGTTATGGCGCTCGCAAATATTGGATAGCCCAGATCCCTGATCTCGTCGACGTCCCTTACGGCGCCGTCAATGACCACGCCCTCGATGCCTTTTACCTTGCAGCTAAGCGTTGCAAGCCCCCCCCAGGAGGCGATGTATCTTGAGCCGTTGTATATGACTATGACATCTCCGGGACCAGCGATGTCTATCGCCTCGACCGGCTTTGCCCAGTCCCCCTCATAGGTCTGAACCGTAACCGCCCTTCCCACGATCTTGGTGCCCCTGTTTATCGGGAAGATATCGCGCATGGCTCCCTTTCGGTGCATGGCATCGGAGATGTTCGATGTCGAGACCTCCTTCAGAATGACGAGCATCTCGTCCTCCAAGCTCCGGCGTTCCCCCTCCCACGGCTTGGCTTGATCCAGCGCCTCCCGAATCGCTCTTGTGGATCCCGTCACGTCGGCCGATCGGGCGATGTTTCCTCCAACGATGACAAGCGAGGCTCCGTTTGCCACGGCCTCGGAAGCGGACGAGGCATTTATGCCTCCGGCGGCGGCGACTGGGGTCTTGACCACTTTTACGATCTCTTTCAGAAAGTCTATGGTATCCTTGCCCATCATCTGCTGGTCGATGCCGACATGGACGCAGATGTAGTCGACGCCGAGCTTCTCCATCTCGCGAGAGCGCTGTACTGGGTCGCTGGACGTGAGGAGATCGACCATTATCTCAGCGCCGAACTGTCTGGCCGCCCGGATGGCTTCCTCGATGGTCGAGTCATCGGAGCTCGCAAGCATTGCGACCACTCCTGCCCCGGCCTTCGCGGCCATCTCTACCTCCATGGTTCCCGTATCCACGGTCTTCATGTCGGCTACTATCTTCACCCCGGGAAGGGCTTTGCGCAGCTCGCGCACCGCGTCCATCCCCTCACTCTTGATCAGGGGCGTTCCAGCTTCTATCCAGTCTGCACCGCCGGCAACAGCCTCTTTGGCAATCTCTATTGCCCTGTCCAGTTCCAGCAGATCCAGGGCGACCTGTAGAATGGGTTTAATATACATCACCACCACAAAGGGGAAGATGCTGGGTAAGGTACCATGGTATATAAAATGGAGCTGGCTGACATAACAGAGATAGGCCTGGATGAGGTGAGGTTCGGCCCGGGGACGATACCCTTTGACAAGCTGCACGGCAACGGGAACGACTTCATGCTCATAGACGAGATACGCTCTGAGCTTGTCTCCGAGTCCATGAAGGCGGCGTTTGCAGTGCGGTGCTGTCGCAGGAACTTCGGCGTGGGCGCAGACGGCGTCCTCTTCCTTGTGAAGTCCGATCGATCCGATATAGGGATGCGCCTCTTCCAGCCCGACGGCTCTGAGGCGGAGATGTGCGGGAACGGCATTCGATGCCTTGCAAAGTACGCATGGAGCGCGGGCTATGTGGGAGAACGCTTCAGCGTTGAGACGCTGGCCGGGATCATCCCCGTGGAAGTCAGGGAGGTCGAAGGCACTTTCTGGGCCAGGGTCGAGATGGGGACTCCTCATTTCGATCGCCCCTCCATACCAGCTCTCGGCGAGGGAGAGGTCGTAATGGAAGCGATCGGCGACGCAGTCGTGAGCGCCGTAAACACGGGCGTCCCTCACGCCGTGATCATCGTCGACGACCTGGACGTCTCCTTAATGGAGATCGCAGCCCCCATACGCCACTGTTCCCTGTTTCCTCTAGGAACGAACGTTAACCTGGTCAAGGTGGGGTCCACGCTGGAGATTCGCACGTTCGAACGGGGCGTGGAGGGGGAGACCTTCTCCTGCGGCACAGGCGCTGTTGCGAGCGCCGCAGTTGCGCGCAGGCTCGGCCTCATCGGCGAGGAGGTGCTGGTCGAGACGAAGGGAGGGCCCCTTATTATCTACTTCGAGGGGGAGGAGGCCTTCATGGAGGGGCCGGCCGTGACCGTCTTCTCCGGCCAGCTCTCCGAGGAGTATCAACGCAGCCTATGGCAAGAGTTATAGGTGTGGCAGTCATGGAGGGTTCATGCTTCGAGAGGTGCTCATAGCACTGCTCTGCATCCATCTGCTGACCGCAGCGTCTGCCCAGCCGGTCATGCTGATCGGAAGCAAGAGCAATCCCAATGCCCATCTATTCTCCTACGACCAGAAGTTTCGGGAGAGCACCTACCTAGAGAACTACAACTTGAGCATGGCAGCCTCCAAGGAGTTCGTGGACTGCACTCATCTCTACACAGGGATGAACCTCTGGAGCAATCCCGATTGGGTGGAGATCGGGATCCAGGCGAACTTCACCGGCATTGGACGGCTCGGCTATGTCGTCTACGATCCCCCGACCGGAAAGCTCAAGGATGAGACTACCCGCATATCGCACGAGTTCATAGGTAACTTCACACTGGACGAGCATTTCCAGGTGCTGAGGAACCACAAGAACGAGAGCTGCTACCTGCCTCCGATCTGAGGGCCTAAAAGCCCTCTGCCGGAGGAGATCTGCTCTCCTACGAGGCGGTCAACCAGACCCAGGAACTCCTCACATGCCGCATGCGGAATGGTCGCTCCCGCGGCAACGTTGTGGCCGCCCCCTCTTCCACCGACCGCTTTGGCCGAGGAAGAGAGCGCTTGAGCGAGGTTGAGCCCTGAACGGACGAGGTCTGCCGTCCCCCTGGCAGAGACCTTCATATCCCCATCATCCGTCAGAGCCAGGGCCAGTATGGGCTTTGAGCGGTCAGCCATCTGGAAGCTCATTCCAGCGACGATCCCAACTATCGTATCGAGTATGGCGCCTCCGGCATCGAAGTATTGGATGTGGCCAAGAGGCGTGATCCCCTTCTTCTTGACCAGGATGAGGCCGTTTACTAGGTTCTGGCGATGCTGGCTGAGCAGAACGCGGGCCTCGTCGAAGGCCTTCTCCCTATCGCCCATGCATACCCGGAGACCGATTGCGGAATGGCCGTATCTAGCAGTTGCGTTGAGGAGGGTGGAAAACTCGCTTGCATCGCGAAGCTCGCATCCCTCGGTCTCATTGAGCAGCGTATAGACCTCCCCGACAAGCCGGCTGAGCTGATGGTTCGAGAGGCCACATCGAAGCCCTCGCCTGATCAGCGCTGAGACCGTCCTCGACCTCTCCTCTCTGTCCAGGTCTATCCACTTGCGCCATCTCTCGCCGCCCAGGCGGATCCCGATCTCCTTCAGGAAGAGGATACACGCCTCCTCGTTGCCGGAGAGCCCAGGGATGTAGGGATCGCTCGAGTACTCCAGCACCTTGTAGAGGGGACGTGTCTGCTTTCCAAAGAGCTTCAGGTCGGGGCCGAAGGATAGCACATCCACGCTTCGACCGATCTCGAGGATCTCCCTATTGATCCCGATAAGCCTCCCTTCGGCCATGTCCTGGAGATCTCCAACGGCGCCGACCACAGCCAGGGCTGACAGATCTTCGTTTGCCCTGGAGATCTCCCTCGCCAAGAGGAAGGATGTGCCGCTTCCACTGAGATCTGTCGCACCGTCTGCTCCCACAAGATGGGGATTGATGTGGGCGAGGACCTCGGCCTTCGACTGGGAGAGGGCATGATGATCCGCGATCACTGCGGGGATGCCAAGCCTATCGATCTCCTCTACCATGCCGCTTCCAAGATCTGTGAAGATGACTAGATCTTCCCCCAGGTCGGCGATCCTCTCGATGGCTGTTGCGTCGAGCTGCTTGAAGAAGAGAGGCAGATACTCAATTCCCTGGCGGTCGAGGGCAGCGCATATGATACCCGCGGCCGTTAGGCCGTCAGCATCGATATGAGACACCACGGCAACATGGCTCTGTCGACGTATCTCCTCGGCGGCTTTGGAGCAGATCCGGATGAGCTCGCACATCCTATCATTGGCCTGCGAGGGTCCCTGCATGTTTCAGCAGTTAATGCAGATCCTGTGATAAGCCTTTGGGAAGGGGGACGAATGTAATCCGAAAGCACCATCGAGCCATCTGCAGAATCGAGAGGTTCGATTGAGAGCATGTCGATTACAAGCAGGATTTCATTTATCAGATAGATTTAAATACTCGCCAGCCTGTGATAAAATGGATCCATGAGCGAAGATATATTCGAGATATACCAGGCGATCGTTGAGGATGAGCAAAGGCGAAAGTACCTCAAGGAGATCGGCGACTGGCTGGTCGAGGAGTACTACGAGCCTCATCAGGCTTCCTGAGATTCGTGGAGCTCATAGGTATCTGTCAAATATGCGGGCGCGCTGCCAGGATGTACACCTGCCAGCTCTGCGGCAAACATTGTTGTGAGCGCTGTTTCGTCCTCCCCGTAGGGGTATGTGTACAATGCTATGGCAGATCGCCAAATCAATCGATGAGCCACTGAGCTCTGACTCACCCTTTCTTACCCATTCTCATCCATTCTCATCATTTTATCCCCGGTCTCTCATTACGCGAATCGTTCACGACCGTCTGCCCAAGGATGCTTGCCTCTTCAGAGACGAGAGGAATTGGGCTACCCCTCCGATAACTATTTGTAACCATAGAACCAATACTTCAATAGTATGATGCGAACTCTTATGGTCAAGATCGAAACTACGCCCGACCAAGCCGAAGCTCTCCATAAGACCATGCATCAGTTTAATGCTGCCTGTAATGACGTTGCCAAGACCGCCTTTGACATGCATCTTGCTAACAAGATAGAGTTGCAAAAGACGGTCTACTATCCAATCAGAAAAAGGTACAACCTGTCGGCACAGATGGCGGTCAGAGCTATCTCCAAGGCAGTTGAAGCCTACAAGAAAGACAAATCTATCCAAGTCGAGTTTGACCCCAATGGGGCCATGCCCTATGATCAACGGATCATGTCTTGGAAGGGACTTGATCGGGTCTCGTTGCTTACTCTGGAAGGCAGGATCATCTTACCCGTGCGGATCTGTGGCTACTATTCCCCCAGGATGAATATGCCTAGAGGCCAGTGTGACCTGATCTTCAGAAACAAGACGTTCTATTTGGCGGTTGTAGTTGATGCGCCCGAAGCGTCTCCAATCGATGCTACGGCGGTTCTCGGCATTGATCTTGGACGCAAGAACATCGCAGTTGACTCTACCAGTGAAGTGTTCTCTGGTGATGCGATCGAGAAGACCAAGATCAAGACTGATAACATCAAAGCGGATTTGCAGCGCTGTGGGACTCCAAGTGCCAAGAGACATCTCAAGAAAATTGGCAAACGCGAGTCCAGATTTAGACGGGATACTAAATCATTGCATCTCTAAAAAGATGGTTGCGAAGGCTAAAGACACCTCTGCTGTGATTGCCCTTGAAGATCTCAAAGGCATGCGGAAGAGGACGACGGGTAGGAAGTCCGGGAGGCGCAAACATCTTTCGTGGGGATTCTATCAGATCAAACAGTTTATCAAATATAAGGCAGCTATTGCTGGGATTCCTATGGTCTACATCGACCCTGCTTACACCAGCCAAGAATGCCATGTATGCCATCATATCTCTAGGTCCAACCGTACCACAAGAGACGATTTTGTTTGTACCTGCTGTGGTTCCTCTGCTCTTGCGGACTACAATGCAGCTCTGAACATCAGAGCAAGGGTAGACGCCAACCTGCCCATCGTAGCGCGGCTTTTTACGCAGCTACAAGCCCCCTACTTTAGTGGGGGGTAGTTGACAGTATAGCGATGTGAATACTATTCACACGTCTTGCCGCGTCGCAGAAGATGGGATCATCGCGATTGAGAGACCTCTCTTTCGACATGTTTGACGCCATTTCACAGCTATTCACAGCTGTCGCCAAACTCCCATTCGATAGCAATCGGTTCATTGTGAATACTATTCCGACTACTATATTGACTCTAATTCAAAAATAAGGTCATTCTAGATGTTTTTAAGGCCTGAATACAGCTAAACACTCCAAGAAAACTTTATATACCTTAATAACAGGGCAGTATCTGTCAGAACTGGATTCACATCTTGTCTGATCACACTGAGGAATTGTACGTCGAGAGGGGATGGACATCCATCGGTGTTGCAGGGATAACGTTTAGGGTAAGGCGATCGTCCTTGCGAGGGAATCGGATTCGTCAATGCGTAGCTTGGGCTATGCAGGCGTCACCGTGAAGTGAAGAAGGGATGTAGCAAAGGGGAGTAGCATGAAGGGGCCAGGCATCTCAGCCTGGAATCGATCCGATACACGCGTTATCCAATAGAAGGGGATGGCATAAGGGAGAGGGCAGAGTCAATCGAGAGGCTGCCTGTAGAAGGGAACGGGCGAATCGTGATGCCCTCTTTCGACGAAGGGAGTACTGAAAGGGAGAATCATCCGGCCGGCATGGGAAACCGGCCTGAATTAGCCCATGGAAGGGATGGCCGATACAGGCGAGAGCGATGGAGAGCTCAGACCGTGGCTTCAGCCCTGGCGGCCATCGAGCCATATATCGATATTCGAGAGAGGGATGACAGGAATGAGAGGAGCAATCAGGATCTTTTCCATTCCCTTGGACCTAGAGAGGGGAGCAAAGCTCAATCGAGCTGCTCGAGGTTCGAGGAGGGGGGAACAGTGCCTATCCCTGGCCATGATGGCTTTGGCCGGGATCCAGCAGGCATGAGGTATCCTCAGAGGCGGTCATGAAGATCCGCATAGAGATATTTGAGGATAGTAGGGGCAAGTCCACCTTTGAGTTTGAGGGTGCGGAGCAGACGGCCATCAGGGAGAAGGTCATAAACTTCCTCAACGCCTCAAACGTTTTCTCCGAGCCGGAGGCTGTCCAGGCGCCACCGATTCGCGCCTGGGATATGGGCGGAACCCTGATGGAGCGGCTATCCCTCTTCATACGCTACGAGTTCCAGGAGACCTGGTTCAACTCCCAGTCACTGAGGGAGCACTACGAGACCCTCGTCGACGATATCAAGATCAGCACGGTATCGACCTACCTCTCCAGGATGCATCGGGACGGAATACTGGAGAGGAAAGGCAACAGGAACAATCGACAGTACAGGCTATCGTCCAAAGTCGAAAACGGCATCTTTGAGGCGGTCCATCCAACAGCAGGGATGAGGGCGGAGATCAAGTCCGCTCATCGCTGAGCTGCTGACTGACAGAATTATCTACGTGGCAGTATCATCTACGACCTGGGGGTGGGCCTCTTCAAAGGCTCTCTCCTCTTGGCCCATCCTCCAAAGGTCGCCTCCATAGAGATAGGAAGCATCGTTGATCCTCTTATCCATCTGCCTTCCCGCCCGACCTTCGCCATTATATCGAGCCTGACCCCCCATTATTTTAGGCACATAGAACCGGAGCATAGCGATCTACTATGTCAAATTAGACATATGTGCTATTAGCGATAACCAGCATCAATCGCCTCATTTGGCCCAAACATGTGCTTAATCAATTGGGAACTTGGGATCGAGAACACTTCTTCAGCATGGCTGCCAGATCATCGATCCTCACAGGCTTGCTCAGGTAGTCGTCCATGCCGGCTTCCATGCACTTCTCTCGAACCTCCTGGGCGGAGTAAGCGGTCATTGCTACGATCCTGGGGATTCCTTTCCTGCCGTTTCTAGCTCTTATCCGGCGGGTTGCCTCGATGCCGTCCATCTCAGGCATCTGCAGATCCATTAGGATCAGGTCGAACTCCTCCATCTCGACCATCTCCAGTACTTCTGCGCCATTGGATGCCAGAGCTGGCTTATATCCGAGCTTGGTCAGGATCTTTACGAGCACCTTCTGGTTTACGACATTATCCTCGGCAAGCAGGATGCGCAAGGGATATTTCAGGCCCAGTTCTGTATCTATTGAACTGCTGGGCCTCACTTCTCTATCTATGCATTCTCCTTTCAGGCGGAGGAGTGACTGGAATAGTAGCATGGGCTTCACTGGCTTGCTCAAGACCCCCGAGATCCCTTCGGTCGTCCCCGCATAACCCAGTGATGTCAGTATCAACACCGGCAAACGACCCAGTCCCGGAAGCCTATGGATCCTCATGGCAAGCTCAGTTCCATCCATCTCCGGCATGCACAGGTCAAGAATCGCCATATCAAATCGCTCTTTGCGACCGATTATCCTGAGGGCATCCCCTCCCGACGTGGCCTCGATTGGGATCATTCCCCAGGAGAGCACCTGGCGATCGAGGATCTTCAGATTTGTCAGGTTATCATCTACGATCAGCACCCTCAATCCCCTCAGTTTGGTAGGCACCATCCCTGCATCACGGCCTACATCTGCTGCATCAACCGATCGGATTGTGAAATGAAAGGTGCTTCCCTCTCCAACCCGGCTTTCAGCCCAAATTCGGCCGCCCATCATCTCCACCAGGCTCTTGCATATGGCAAGTCCAAGCCCAGTTCCACTATATCGCTTGGTCATGGAGGAGTCGAGCTGACTGAAGCTCTGGAAGAGCTGGCCGATCTGATCCGGATCTATGCCCATGCCGGTATCCTTCACCTGGAAGTGCAGCTCATGATGACCTTCTTCGATGGCCTTCGACGCGACGGTCAAGACCACATCTCCATGGTCGGTGAACTTGATGGAGTTGCTGAGCAGGTTCAACAGTATCTGGCGCAACCTCGATGGATCGCCCACCACGGTTTTCACGCAGGAATCGTCGATATCGTATATCAGCTCCAGGCCCTTCTCCGCCGCGGAGATGTAGACGAAATCGAGGGCCTCCTCCACCACCTGGCGGAGATTGAATGGCTGCTTATCGAGGGTCATCTTCCCGGCGTCGATCTTCGAGAAGTCGAGTATATCGTTGATTATGGCAAGCAATGCAGAGCCGCTCTTCTTCATGGTATCGACATAGTCCCTCTGCTCAAATCCCAATGGACTGTTCAACAAGAGCTCCGACATGCCTATTATTGCGTTGAGAGGTGTGCGTATCTCATGGCTCATGTTTGCCAGAAACTCGGATTTGGCGCGGGCAGCCTTCTCCGCCGTCTCCTTGGCCTGGATGAGTGCCTCTTGAGCGCGCTTCATATCCGTTATATCCTCGCCAATCGACTGGTACTCTACGATTGCACCAGAATCGTCGAATATCGCTCGGTCCGTCCACCTATACCAGCGGATATCCCCTCCTGTAAGGATCTCTCGGTGTTCATATGAGGTTACGGGGTTGGATGAGGATAGCGATGTATATTCATCCCTGACGTTCTCCCTATCCTCTTTGGGGATGAGCGGCAAAAACGAGCTGCCGATCAGCTCTTCCCGGCTCCGGCCGAAGCTCATGCAGTACTCGTCGTTGACATAGGTTAACGTTCCATCCGACTTGAAGCGACAGAGCAGGTTGGGCATGTCCTCGACGATTGCCCGGTACTTTTCCTCGGCCTTCTCCAATGCCTCTTTGGCCCTCTTCTCCTCGGTGATATCAAGGAAGGAGGCCATCATGAGAATGGGCTCCTCGGCATCGCTGAAAACCGCGTTTGCGGATAGCTTGGCGTCGAAGTAGGAGCCATCCCTTCTAACTCCCGTCAACTCGCCATGATATGCCCCTTTTTCCAGCACCTCTTGCAGGATCTCCTGGGCACCCCTACTATAGCTCCAGAATTCCGTGCAATGCCTCTTTAGAACCTCGCCCTCCTTATCATATCCCCAGAGCTTGAGGAAGGAGTCGTTCACATAAGTCAAGTAACCATCCAGGTCTGCCATGGCAATGGCGTTTATCGAGGCAGAGATCGCCCGATCTTTAAGGCGCAGATCCTCCTCGAGCATCTTTCGATCGGATATATCACGAATGGACTCTATTGCTCCGGCTATCTCCCCTTGAGAATCGTAAAGGATGGACGCCCTTCCGAGCAAGAAGATCTGGCCCAATTTAAGGTCGCGCATATAAGCCTCGCCCATGAGAGTTCCGTCCTCCAGCCACGTGATATGCTCGTATCTCCTCTCCACCTCGTCGCGCGGCCTTAAAACGAGGTCGATCAGTATGGGCCTCCTCTTTCCGTAGAAGGGAATGGTATATTCGTAGTTGCCCTTTCCGATCATATCCTTTGACTTGACTCCAGTCAGCTTCTCGATGGATTTGTTCCAGGCGATAACCTTCCCTTCGCGGTCGATTACGAATGTCGCATCCGGAAGGAAGTCGATGATCTTGGCGAGGCGGTTTTGGAACTCCTGCAGCGCCTCCTCTGCCAATTTTCGCTTGGTGATGTCCTCGACGAATCCCAGGAACCTCGTCTCGGAGAGCTTTGTGGCGGTCACCGACCACCATCGCTTCTCCTGGTTCTTCGTCATAAACGGCACTTCGCCGGAGGAATAGCCTTCCGTCTGCACCTTTCGAAAGTGGCTGTGCCCCTCTTCCAGAGAGTCGGGAGAGATCATGTCCGAGATGCTGAGCTGGAGCAGCTCTGAGACCTCGTATCCGGTTATCCTCGATGCCATGGCATTGACTTCAATGTATCTTCCTCTCTCGTCGGAAATGAAGACGCCAAACGGCGAGTTGTCGATGTAGCTCCTGTAACGCTCCTCGCTATCCTTGAGATCGCTAAGAAGCCTATCGCGCTCCAAAAGAGCCCGTGCGAGCATGATGTTTCCATGGCTCAAAGAAGAAATCAGGTTCGCGAACTTGCTATAAAAATTCATGACTGCGTCGACCTTCTCGCGGCTCCATCGAGGAACCCGGTCGAGCGCTGCGATATATTCGCGCTCATCGAAGCCGTACCGACGCGCCTGATCTCGAAATAGATCGTAATCAATGGTCTCGTCATCGAAGAAGAACTGCCCAAGGAAGATATTGCCGATGTGTCTTTCGCCAACGACGATGGGCGAGGCCATATCCCACATATTGTTCTTGCAGCGGTACTGTCTGTAGGTGCCTGGAGGCACGCCTTTCGAGAGCTTTGTGTCGCTTTCAAGGCAGTTTTTCAGCGTTTCAGGGCAAACCCTGTGGAACTGAGTGCAGATATCCATCCACCCGGTGGAAACAAGGGCATTCCCGTTTAGATCGAGTATACCAACGCCGATCCCTGTGAGCCTGTAGAAATCATCCATGAGGGATTGGATGGCTTCGGGATCGATCACGTCGGATAGCGAAAGCTCGCCGATCTCCCCTTTCGGCTCGAGGATTGCGTCAAGCCTTCTCCTGACGCCCTTCGCGCTCTCCTGAAGCGCTTCTTCCGCCCTCCTTCGTTCGGTAATATCGATGAATACCGCCGAGAACTTCCCCTTTACCGGAGAGCCAACATTTATTGCCAGGTGCTTATTCGATGGCTCGAAGTAGGTCTCAAACGAGGCGGATTTCCCCATCTCCGCCACCTTGCTATATATATCGAGATACGGCGCTTTGCCTAGCCCATAGAGCTCTGATGCAAGGGCGCCGGCTGCCTGGCTTCGAGGGATCCCCAGGATCCGTTCATAGGCTGGATTGACGTCAAGGATTCGATAGTCAACAGCCTGCCCGTTCTCATAGATTACCTCGTCGATGCAACAACCAGCTGCCATGTGCTCGAAGATCGCCCTGAACATCGCATCGCTCTCCCGCAGAGCCTCCTCGAATCTTCGGCGCTCGGCAAGCTCTTGTGGAAGCTTGCCTGAGAGCGTTGCATCCTGCTCAGCCAGTTTCTCAATCTCCTGCCGCTGCAATAATGCATTGGCCATCTTGACCTTAATCATCGCCCGGATCTCTGCCTCGAGCTCTAGATGATCAACCGGCATTGCGCAAAACGCATCGGCGCCGGCTTCCAGCGCTTTGACCCGGCTTTCACGGCCTGTCTTCGGGGTGGTTAGAAAGACGACAGGGATGTGCCCCAGGAGGTCGTCGTCCTTCAGCCTTCGGCATGCCTCGAACCCATCGATGGCAGCTATGGAGATATCGATGAGGATTACGTCCGGATCCTCATTGAGCGCCATCTGTATGCCATCCTGGCCGCTTTTAGCAGTCGAGACCATCGCATCGGGAAATGCATACAGGAGATCTGCCCTCAAGGCCAGAAGGATCTCCTCGCTCTCGCCTATGGCAAGTATCTTCATAGCTATTCTGTCCATTCAGAGCCTCCTCCTAAATGGCTCTTTCAGGCATTCTACGACCGATGAGTCGGATCTTGCCTGCATCTGACGTGGGGCAGGCCTTCGCGCCTTGGGCGTCTGCCCTTCGCGGCGGGGCGAGACCATAAATCCAATTGCCGCAAGCAGCATCGAAACGCTGATGTATCTCATCTGAATCAATTGATCGAGATTGTCCTGCTTAAGAGTTTAAAGCTCTTCGGGAGTGGACACTTCTTACCGTCTCGATCCATTCAAGGGCAGTCGTCGGCTTGCAGCCAGGTGGACCCAATTATCCTTGCCGGAGAGGATTTCAGTTATACAGCCGTATCAGGATATATATTTTTTATCACTATATACATTTTTATAATGCCATATATTTTCTTCGCTGCGTGTAAGTCATCGCAGATCAACTGGTGCAGAGGACGAGCGAAAGGGCGGCGGGCTTTGCCTACTGGCGTTGGACGAGACGGATGGATCGCTAGCAGGCTAGCGTTATCGTGGATTATCTACTCTCGAATCGATTCACTGCGCGAAGCTGGAACCTTGATAATCCCATTATTTATATAGAGTGAAGCTCCAAATACTCAGGAGAACATGTTGGCCATTCACGCCGTATGGGATTGGAAACGCCTCCATATCTGGGCGGAATCGTCGGTACTCCCCCTGACCGTCTCGCCTCCGCGGGGAAGGCCTGCCAAGAATCCAAAGCCAAGGCCGCACCCCTTCTCCGTTCCTGGGGAGATGTTGAATGATGAGATCGAGACGGCCTTCGAGAGTGCCCCATCAAGCATCGAGACGATCACCTGCCTTCTGCCATCGACGAAGAGGGGGCCGCTTCCCTCTCCATGGCTCATCAGGGAGGATTGCCCAATCGAGAAGCCCTCGCGCCTCTCCCCGTGGTCGATCAATTCCGCGACGTTCGACCCCTACTCGGCCCTCGATCTCTTGATAGATCTCCCAGCTCATCCGCCGCATGGAATCGCCTTTGCCGCATCCCTTCGGTTCTGGATCGAGGCTGCAAGGCTCGCGCTTGAGATCATCGCAAAAGAGCAGTTTGCGCCGACCATTCGAGATGGAAAGGCGGTCTGGGTGCCTGTGATCGACGGTGGCGACCGCGCGCGCATCGAGATGCTAGAGGAAGCGCTTCCGCCAAGCGCCCGATCCATCTTTGAAGCGAGCGAGCCCGGCGAAGACGCGACGCCCGAGCGGCTGGTCGAGAGCTTTATCGACCGGACGGTAGCTGCATTCGTCTTTGAATCGCTCAAGGCATCACAGACGCGCCTGGAGCCGCCCAGAAGGGGCCGCCCTCCGAGAAGGGCTCCTCTGCCGCGCCAGTTCCTCCAGGCAATCGCCGATGACTGCCTGTCCCTCGAGGCGTCTTCACGGGAGATGACCGACTTCTCGACGAAGATGCGGGCATGGCATTCCATGCTCGAGCCAGCCCCCTCAGATGCGCTCCTTCGCACATCGTTTCGGCTCGAGGCGCCAACTAATGCGGACGATGAGCTCTGGCAGCTTAGAATCTTCCTCCAGGCGAAGGACGACAGAAGCCTCCTCGTCCCGGCGGAGGAGGTATGGAGGGCCAGAAGCTCGACGATAACCCTCCTCCAGCGAAGCATGGCAAACCCTCAAGAGCAGCTCCTCGCTGACCTTGGCAGGGCATCGAGGATCTATCCTTGGATCGATAGATGCCTCCAGTCCGCATGCCCGGACGCCCTCGATCTTTCGACGGAGGAGGCCTACGCATTCCTTCGAGAGGCAGCGCCCCTTCTAGAGCAGAACGGTTTTGGGGTCCTCCTTCCCGCTTGGTGGGAGAAGCCGAGTGTCGGAATCGGAATGAAGCTCAAGCTCAAGACGCCTTCGTCCAACAGCGGAGGGTCCCTGAGCCAGGGCCTATTCGGCACAAGCTCGATCGTGAATTACGATTGGGAGATGGCGTTAGGCGATATGACGCTCTCGGAGGAGGAGTTCAGGGAGCTCATCGACCTCAAGGTCCCCCTCGTCCAGGTTCGGGGAGAGTGGGTGGAGCTTAGATCCGAGGACGTCGAGTCCGCGATAAAGTCCTTCGAGGAGAGGAGGATGGGGGGAACGATCACAATGGGTGAAGCGCTCCGGCTTGCGCTTGGCGCAGGCGATATGCTCTCCTCCCCACTTCATGTGGCAAAGGTCGAGGCCGAGGGCAAGATCAAGGAGATGTTGGCCGTCCTCTCAGAAGGGGGGGAGATGGCAACAGTCGAAGCTCCGCCCTCGTTCAAAGGGCAACTTCGCCCCTACCAAGAGAAGGGCCTCTCCTGGCTCGCATACCTCCAGGGCTTCGGCCTTGGCGCATGTCTTGCAGATGACATGGGTCTAGGAAAGACCATAGAGCTCCTCGCCTTCCTCCTCCACGAGAAGGAGGGATCTCCATCGACCGGCCCCACGCTCCTCATCTGCCCCATGTCGGTTGTTGGAAACTGGGAGCGCGAGATCGAACGCTTTTCCCCCTCCATCGAGGTGCTCGTCCATCACGGATCCCAGAGGCTCTCAGAGGAGGAGTTCGCAGATGCGGCGAAGGGGCGGGATCTCGTGATCACGACCTATGCGACCGCCCAAAGGGACGAGGCGACGCTCGCTACCGTCGACTGGGAGCATGTGGTCCTGGATGAAGCGCAGAACATAAAGAATCCAAGCGCCAAGCAGACCCAGGCGATAAAGAAGCTAAAGGCAGGAAAGAGGATCGCCCTCACGGGAACTCCGGTTGAAAACCGCCTCTCTGAGCTCTGGTCTATCATGGACTTCTTGAATCCAGGCTTCCTCGGCTCTGCGAAGGGCTTTCGTGAGAAGTTCGCTCTCCCGATAGAAAAGTACAGGAATACGGAGCAGGCAGCGGCTCTACGCCGCATGACCCAGCCTTTCATCCTTCGACGCCTGAAGACCGATCCCGATATCATCAGCGATCTGCCGGAGAAGGTCGAGGCGAAGGTCTACTGCAACCTCACGCCCGAACAGGCATCGCTTTACGGCGCTGTCGTAGAGGAGATGCTTCGAGAGATCGAATCGTCCGCGGGAATCGAGCGGAAGGGAAAGGTCCTCGCAACGCTCACAAGGCTGAAGCAGATCTGCAACCATCCGGCGCTCTTCATACAGGATGGAAGCGTTCTTGGGAATCGTTCAGGAAAGCTCGCCCGCCTGGAGGAGATGCTAGAGGAGGTGCTCGCAGCAGGCGAGAAGGCCCTGATCTTCACGCAGTATGCGGGGATGGGGACGATGCTGAGACACCATCTCCAGGAGAAGCTCGGCTGCGAGGCGCTCTTCCTCCACGGAGGAACGCCCAAGAAGGAGCGAGATCGGATGATCGAGCGGTTCCAGTCGGACGGCCCGCCCCTCTTCATCCTCTCCCTCAAGGCAGGCGGCCTTGGCCTCAACCTGACGGCTGCGAGCTACGTCTTCCACTTTGATCGGTGGTGGAACCCAGCAGTCGAGAACCAGGCGACGGACAGGGCATTTCGCATAGGCCAGAAGAAGAACGTCTTCGTGAACAAGTTCGTCTGCATGGGAACCCTCGAGGAGAGGATAGACAAGATGATCGAAGAGAAGAAGGTGCTCGCCGAGTCGATCGTGGGAACTGGCGAGGGCTGGCTGACCGAGCTCTCGACAGACGAGCTAAGAGAGGTCATCGCTCTCTCCCGCGATGCCCTGATGAGGTGATCGAGGATGGGCAGCTACTGGGGATACTATCAACCGGCAAGGCCAAAGCAGGTGAAGGACGGGATAAAGGCGAAGAGCAAGCGCGGCGCAATCGGCCAGCAGTGGTGGTCGAAGCGCTGGGTTGCCGTCCTCGAGTCGTTCGATATGGGGGCAAGGCTCACAAGGGGCCGCTCTTATGCGAGAAAGGGGCAGGTGATCGCAATCGAGGTCGAGAAGGGGGTCGTTAGATCACAGGTTCAAGGGGTAATGTCGATGCCCTACGAGATCGTAATCGAGCTCGACTTGATCTCGGACGAGGAATGGGAGCGGGCAATCGAAGCCATGGCATCGAAGGCCATATTCGCGGCAAAGCTCCTCTCAGGCGAGATGCCAAACGAGATCGAGGAGGCCTTCTTTGAAGCAGGGGTCTCCCTCTTTCCCGATGGATCCGATCTTTCTACCGGCTGCTCCTGCCCTGACTGGGCAAACCCCTGCAAGCATATCGCAGCAGTCTATTACCTTCTCGCAGAGAAGTTCGACGAGGATCCCTTCCTCATCTTCAAGCTGCGCGGAAGGACGAAGGAGGAGATAGTCGCAGCTCTCCGGAGGATCCGGGCGGCGAAGGCTGAGCCGTCGCCCGAGGGTGCCGCCGCCCCGGCGAAGGCGCTAAAGCCCCTTGAAGAGTGCCTCGACTCCTTCTGGGAGCTTGGGGCCGGGATCGATGGCGTCGCCCCATCCCCTGCGGCGCCTGCTGTCGCAAGGGCTGTCCTGAAGAGGCTAGGGGACTCACCATTCACGATCGACGGGGCGAACCTCGCTTCATTCCTTGCCAAGGCCTACGATGTCGCAAGCCGCGCCGCTCTTCGAAAGGCGGCGGAGAATGGCGCGGGCGAGATGGGGGAGGAATCCGGATCGATGCCACAAGCGGAGGAAGGGAGCCAGCCGGTGGAGGCGGGGTAGGGCGGCAGAGCAGCTATTTATGAGGGAAGATCACTCCCTTTCGTAAGTGCGGCTGCGGGCAGGCGGCGTTGCCGGATTACGGAGGGAGATTACGTCTCGGGAGATCGCAAAGAGGGCAAACTGGCCAAAGGGAGAAAAACGGGCGCAGCCTGCCGGGATTCTGGAGCGGATGCGGCTTGCAGAGGGCTTTCTCATCTCCCTTGCAAAGACCATGCTCGCAGCTTTACTCCTGATATGCCTATTCTCGCTTGTCTCTTGGATCTGGTTCGACGAAGGGGGGATCATCATCCTCCCATTCGAGACCGGGGATGAGGGATACAGCGGCCAGGCGCTCGCAGACCTCCTCACCCACGATCTCTTGAGGATCAAGCAGATTCATGAGGCCGAGAAAGACCTACCACATCCTCTTCCCATAGGCAACTACTCGGTCCCTGAGATCACCCCTCAAGGATTCTCCATCGATTACAGCATCTCCAATGTGGGAATGCTGGGCCAGGGTCCGGTCTCTTTATCCCTGGGCCAGCTCCTTCTAACTTTGAAGAGGCTTGCGCCCTGGAGCAGGCCATCTCCCACGCTATCATGCAGCCTTCAGCGCTACGGCTCTCGTGTCCTTGCCGTCGCTCTCTTCGATGACGGCCGGGGGATCGAGGCCTGGGAGGCGATCTACGAAGGCAATTTCTCCGGCGGGACTCCCCAGCTCATACAGGACCTGGCCTTCAAGGTTTATCATGGCCTCTGCATGAGGGAGAGCCGCCTCGACGTCCGACAAACCGAGGTCAAGCTTGCAAGGGACTGGAGGGCCTTTTTGAGCATCACCCAGGCGATGGAGGCCAGGCAGGCATATCTGGCAGCGGGTGATCTCGATCAGCTGAATCTCTCCCGCGAAAAGGCCCGCGAGGCAAAGGCTCTGGAGCCTGGGTACATGGGCTCGTCCGAGGTGCTTTCGGACTTGGGCTATGAGTATGTGGTACTGGGGTGGTATGATGAGGCAATGATTATCTTCGAGGAGATCGCCGAGGACAAGCCTGCCTCCAGCGCCTTCGGTCGTGGGTTGATCTATTCTTCGAGAGGAAACGACAGCGCGGCCCTTGCCGCTTACGATGAGGCCATACGCATCAACCCGGGCTATGCCTTGGCCTGGAACAACAAAGGCGTTACCCTTTCTGATCTGGGCCGGAAGGATGAGGCCATTATAGCATACGACCAAGCCCTCAAGATCAACCCGGGCTATGCCTTGGCCTGGTTCAACAAGGGCGTTGCCCTTTCTGATCTGGGCCGGAAGGATGAGGCCATTGTAGCATACGACCAAGCCCTCAAGATCGACCCTGGCTTTGCCTTGGCCTGGAACAACAAGGGCGTTACCCTTTCTGATCTGGGCCGGAAGGATGAGGCCATTGTAGCATACGACCGAGCCCTCAAGATCAACCCGGGCTATGCCTTGGCCTGGTTCAACAAGGGCGTTGCCCTCTCCGCTCTGGGCCGGAAGGATGAGGCCCTCGCCGCCTACGAGAGGGCGCTCGACCTTAGCCCCCATGATCCCAATACCCTCGGAAACTACGCAGGCCTGCTGCTGGCCCTCGGGAATGAAAGCGGCTTTGCGCCCCTGGAGGAGGCCCTCCAGCTCTCCGAGAACGAGACCGCCTACAGGCCGCTTCGGCTTGAGTGCTTCTTCTACCTCTACGCCCACTCCCCCGACCCAGGCCAAAGGGACGAGGCCCTCTCGGAAATCAAGGCCCTCATGGAGGAGGGCGTCAGATCTCCCGGCTGGGACCTCACCGCAAACGTGAA
>Ga0265594_1000597_pt1 | contig 29398 bp, 23 predicted proteins | sample saktaG_11_FD_190147 | JGI IMG/M metagenome (GOLD analysis project Ga0265594, IMG submission 190147) | Saline water microbial communities from Sakinaw Lake, British Columbia, Canada - sak_2011_5_24_80m | ecosystem: Environmental > Aquatic > Non-marine Saline and Alkaline > Saline ... | reverse complement strand
AAAGAACACTACCAACCTACGAGGATGCACTCCCACCATCCCCGAATTCCCCTACCAGATCGGCTCATGTAGCATGAGCCGACCCCGGGCTTGACCCGGGATCTCGTATGTCCCCAAGAAACAGTCTAAACACATAAATACACGCACTTATTTCGTAGTTTAAAATGTGCAATTAATTAACGTAATTGGTATCATTCCCGCGTACAGACTGTGTCAAAAGTGGAATTTCGCGTTTTCTCTAAAAAATTTACTCCACATTTATATTATAGATCCCCGCATTCGCGAGGATGACAATTTTTTTTAGGTGTTCTTGTGGAGATACCCTCCACTTTGAAAAAAGTCTCCGACTTTTGACACAGTTTGGTAGGCGGGAATCTCTGTGACAAGTACCCTTCATTTGAACGTTGACGGACTACTACACCGGGAAAAGTATTTTTGCGTTCAAAAGGGCGACTTTCAATGTCACTGGCAGACAAAAATTTATTTCACAATGCACTACTATGGTGAACAGCGCATTTCTAACAACGGAATGATTAATAGTAGGGCGGACACGCGGGGGTGCTTCTTCTTACTTTATGAAATATTGGAAGATTGTTTTGTACGTGAAGGCTCCTATTAGACAGCCTATTACCGGACCGATTACGGGGACCCATGCATAACTCCAATCGGAGTCTCTTTTGCCGGGGATAGGCAAAAGAAAATGCGCGATACGGGGAGCAAGGTCCCGGGCGGGATTTATGGCGTATCCCGTAGGGCCTCCGAGTGAAAGACCTATGCTCAATACAAGCATGCCGACCAAGTAAGGCCCGGCGCCCGTGCCGATACCATTATGGGTGTTGTTGATGCCGAGTATCCCGAGAAGAAGCATGGCAGTACCAATGATCTCCGCGAGCAGATTCCATCTTCGTTTTCGTATAGCCGGCATAGTGCAGAAAATCATCAGTTTATGGTCGGCGTTTTTAGTCGCTTTCCAGTGAGGCATATAGGTCAGCCAGACACCCACTGCGCCTAAAAAAGCCCCCGTCATTTGCCCTGAAATATAGGGAAGGGCTTCTTTCGGACTAAGTTCTCCTATAGCAATGAACCCGATGGTTACAGCCGGATTGATATGGGCGCCGGAGATCCAGCCGGCGACATACACCGCCATCGCGACCGCGAATCCCCAGCCTGTAGCGATGACGATCCATCCGGAATTCTCGCCTTTACTTTTTTTAAGAAGGACATTAGCGACAACACCGTCGCCGAGAAGAACCAAGATCATGGTGCCTATAAGTTCGGCTATGAAATTTTGGAACATGGGTTCCTCCTATTTAGCACTTATTTTTTCTTAAGTATTTTTTTTTGATTTTTGTCTCGTGCGAGCAAGGCTTCTGGTCGCGATTAAGTTGACTCCGCTATCCATGATATTTTGTATCACGACGTCTCCAGATTTAACCGGTGCATGAAGAGTGATTTTCGACGCGCGCTGTATTATCTTAAAGGCTATTTTTTTGGGGACGGGTTTTTCGGTTTTTACCGGGACAAAGGGGATGGAGCAGTCTTTTACGCGAACGGTTGTGGTAACGATTCTTACCGGATGAAAAATTTCGGTTTCCGCGTAAGTGATTCCTCTTTTACAGGTATTGCCTTCAACCTTAATGATCTTCTTGGCGGTATAATCGACGTTCAGTTCACAGCCCATAGGACAATTGATGCATATCAGGTTTTTTTTCATCTGTTTTCTTTCCATTTTTTCCTCCACCCAAAATATAAACTCACAGGGTAACCCGCGGGGTTATATTTACTCCGCTTCAAAAAGCACCTCTATGTATCGCGCGAGAGGCGGGATTTCCTTGATCGGAATGCGAAGCATAATACTCGGGAATATCTTTCTGTGTTTAGCCTTATAAAGAGTTTCTTTATCTGTTCTGATGATCAGGTTTACGTTTTCCGCGGGGGTCATAGCTCTTAAAGAGAGAAGAGCGCTCCTTCCCGCTTTAACCTTTGAAGGTAAAATATACCTCACCAAATTTCCGGTTTTAACGGGGATGTCCTTACCCTTTTTGTTAGTCCCCTTTATGTATTCTGCCGCGGCTTTACCGCAGTATTCCGCTTCTTCCGATACGAAATCGACCAAATCGTGTACCTGCAAAACGTTTCCGCAGGAAAAAATACCGGGGATAGTAGTCATAAGATCGGCGTCAACACTGGCTCCGCGGGTGATCGGGTCAAGTGCCACGCCCGCTTTTAATGACAGCTCATTTTCAGGAATAAGGCCGATGGATAAAAGCAGACAGTCGCAGGATAAAGTGAAATTACCCGTTTTTTTCGGATCGAAATGAGTATCGATAGGCGCGATATGTACTTTATTTATTCGTTTGTCGCCGTCAATCTTTGTTATTGTGTGTGAAAAATAAAGAGGGATATTAAAATCGTGCAGACATTGCACGATGTTTCGGTTGAGTCCGCCGGGATAAGGCTGGACTTCGATAACCGCTTTTACATGTGAGCCTTCCCACGTCAGACGTCTGGCCATAATAAGGCCGATGTCACCGGATCCCAGAATCACTATTTCTTTGCCGGGAAGGAGTCCGTGAAGATTCGTCATTTTTTGCGCGAGACCCGCGGTAATGATTCCCGCGGGTCTGCTTCCTGGAATGGATATATTTCCGCGGTTTCTTTCTCTACAGCCCATGGCAAGGATAACGACTGTCGCTTTAATTTCCAAAAGCCCCTTTGTTTCCGAAAGAAGAATGACAATTTTAGTTTTTCCGTTGTCTATAATGTCTATCGCGGCGGTATTTGTCAGAGGAATTATATTCTCGTCCCCGGCGGCATTAATGTAGCGTTCGGCGTATTCCGGACCGGTCAGTTCTTCTTTGAACCGATGCAGACCGAAACCGTTATGGATGCACTGCATGAGTATTCCTCCCGGCACGCTTTCTCGTTCAACTACGAGAATATTCTGTACGCCGGAATTTCTGAGAGCCAAAGCCGCCGCCAAGCCGGCCGGACCAGCTCCTATGACAAGTGCGTCTACCGATTTAATCACTTTGGTCTCCTTTTTTCACCGGAAAGGGGATAATCTCAGAACCCGCTCCTTTTTTATTTATTTGTTCACGGGGAATACCTGTTTCTCTCGCAATGATATCCATTATACGTGAAGTGCAGAACCCGCCTTGACAGCGGCCGCACCCCGCGCGGGTGATAAATTTTATGGCGTCTAAAGTTGTATGTCCGTTTCGGACAGCCGCGATGATTTCAGCTTCAGTGACGTTCTCGCACCGGCAGACAAGTTTCGCGAAATCTTTGTTGGATTTTATGATCTTACCGAATTCCGCGTAATTTTTCTTGTCAATAAGTTCTCGAACTCTTTTTACGGATTTTCTTATTGGATCAAAAGACGGGTCTTCTTTCAAGGGAAGTCCTTTTTTTAAGAGTATCTCTCTCACCATTTCCGCGATTGCCGGCGAAGCGGTGAGTCCGGGAGATTGTATCCCCGCTACGTTGATAAACCCCAAAACTCGAGTCGCCCCGATTATAAAGTCTTCGCCCGTGGCCGCCGGTCTTATCCCGGCAAAAGCCGTGATGACGTCAGTACTTCTTATGGCGGGAACCATATGCTGCGCGTGGCGAAAAACGGTTTGAAGTCCTTCTCGGGTCGTTGAGGAGTCTTTTTTGCTTTTTGTCTCTACCGCCGTAGGTCCGACCATTACGGTTCCGTCGACTGTCGGGATAACCAGCATACCTTTGGAATTTTTCCTCGGGACGGGAAAAATAACTCTTTTTACAAGCGAGGAGACTCTTTTGTCTAAGAGATATTCTTCACCTTTGCGCGGGTGTATCTTGAAATCGGTTATGCCGACAAGCGCGGAGATCTCGTCCGCGAAAAGTCCCGCGGCATTTATTACGAATTTGCCGGTTAGATTTAACCCGTTCTTTGTGATCACTTTGATCCGCTTTTTTACTGTTTTTGTATCGAGCCGAATGACTTTCGAATTTGTGAAGAGTTTAACGCCGTTCCTGACGGCGTTCTCCGCCAGCGCGTAACAATATTCGTAAGGACAGATAATTCCGGAATTTGGAGCGTAAAGAGCGCCCAGTATGTCCGGATTGAGATTGGGTTCCATTTCGAGAACTCTTGTTCGTCCTATAAGCTCCAAATAGGGGACGTTATTGTTTTTTCCCTGAAGATAAAAGGCTTGAAGAATGCGGATTTCTTCTTCGGTGAAAGCTACCATGAGTTCCCCCCGGCGCTGGAAAGGAAAATCCAGTTCTTCTTTCAGGCGGTCAAACATACGATTTCCAGCGAGTTCCAATTTTCCTTTTACCGTCTCGGAAGAAGAGTGGAACCCCGCGTGTATGATCCCTGAGTTTGCTTTACTTGTGCCGAAAGAAACATCCGCCTCTTTTTCAACAAGAGCTATTTTTAATTTAAAACGTGAAAGTTCCCGCGCGATCGCGCAACCGACAACCCCGGCACCTATTATGACAACATCAAACTGTGTATTCATTTCACCTCGCTTGACAAAATGGCGTGAAGCATTAATCTTTATCTATAAGTATAATTTAAAAAGGGAGTAAGTCAAAAGTTTTATGGCAGGATAATGAACAGTGTTAAATTGTTGTCTTCGGGTAGTAGAGATTTCTTTCAAAACAGCGCGATACAAAACAGATCGAGGTTAAAAATAAATGGAAAAATATATTCTCTCATTGGATCAGGGGACTACCAGTTCACGCGCGATACTGTTTGATCACGCGGGTAACATTAAATCCCGCTGTCAAAAAGAATTTAATCAGATTTTCCCCAAGCCCGGCTGGGTGGAACACGACGCGAATGAAATATGGTCGAGTCAGATAGAAGTCGCGCGTCTGGCGATGAAACAAATTTCCGTAGGCGCGGAACAGGTAGAGGCTATAGGCATTACCAATCAGAGAGAAACTGTGGTGCTTTGGGATAGAAACACGGGAAAACCCGTATGCAACGCGATCGTATGGCAGTGCAGGAGAACCGCTGATATTTGTGAAGAGCTCAAAACCAAAGGAGTTGAAAACATCATTCGCGAGAAAACCGGTCTTCTTTTGGATCCGTATTTCTCCGGAACGAAGATCATGTGGCTCCTGGAAAACGTCGCGGGTCTTCGCCGGCGGTCTGAAAAAGGCGAGATTTGTTTCGGGACGGTAGATTCCTGGCTTATTTTTAATCTTACCGGAGAACACGTTACCGATCCCACCAACGCTTCGAGAACTCTTCTCTTCAATATCGTAAAAGGCGAGTGGGACAAAGAACTTCTAAGTATCATGGATGTTCCGGCGTGTATTCTTCCCGAAGTCAGAAAATCAAGCGGCTATTTCGGTATGACAAAAAAAGAAATATTCGGAGGAAAAATACCTGTCTCCGGCGCGGCGGGTGACCAACAGGCGGCTTTGTTCGGTCAAGCTTGTTTTAAAAAAGGAGACATAAAGAATACATACGGTACGGGATGTTTCATGCTTGTTAACACAGGCAAAAAACCGGTATTTTCGAAACATAAACTGTTGACTACGGTCGCGTGGGATATAGGTGACGGAATGGAATACGCCCTGGAAGGATCGATTTTCGCGGGCGGAGCGGTGATCCAGTGGCTGAGGGATCAATTGAAGATACTTAAAACAGCGGCGCATTCGGAGGAAATGGCACTTTCAGAACCCGACTCCGGCGGCGTAATTTTTGTTCCGGCGTTTGTCGGACTCGGCGCGCCGTATTGGGATCCGAACGCTCGCGGCGCGATTTTCGGTCTTACCAGAGGAACGACTCAAGCGCATATCATCAGAGCCTCCTTGAATAGCATAGCTTTACAGTCAAGAGACCTCTTTGCGGCGATGGAAGAGGATATGGGAAAAAAGATAAAGCTTTTAAAAGTTGACGGCGGAGCAACAGTTAATTCTTTCCTAATGCAGACCCAGTCCGATATCCTGAATATCCCGGTAGTTTCTTCAGCCATTGCCGAAACAACCGCTTTAGGCGCCGCGTATCTCGCGGGCCTCCCGACAGGATACTGGAAAAACAAAGATGACATAGAAAAAAACTGGATAGAAGGAAAAAGATACATCCCAAAATTCGACGCTTTAAAACACAAAAAAATAATAGAAACCTGGAATCAAGCCGTAACAGCCGCAAGAATGTTTAAATAGGAGTAGTATGAAACATTTATTTTTTGTTGGGGTAATGATTGTTTTGTTAAATACCGGCGCGGCGGCTGAGGAAGCGCGAACGAGTTCCGATTTTGGGATTTGCAAGGCGTTAGAACTCGTTACCGAACATGAAGTTTCCGCTATGCGTGAAGGTATAAAAACCTGGACTGATCAAAAAGTGGTTGACTATATAAATCAAGCGGAGATGCGGGAAGACAATATTAAAAGTTTTTATGCGTGGTTTAAAGAAATTGTTGTAACGCCGCCGGAGCCCGGGAATTATACGGTTTATGAAATAGCCCACGCGGAAGAATCTTTTGAGTCTGCAGTTCTTTTGGGCAAAGTGACACATAATGTTTATCTTGGCATGAGGGAAGAAGACGTCGAAAAATACGGTAAACTTATTGGAACAATGAGTGAAACGCTGTATTTGGATTCAGTGCACATTCCCTACGCCATCCGGCACGACAACACGCGTGACTATTATTGGTTTTCATTGCACAATAAAGGTGTAGACGCGATAGACAAAGAATACGCGCGGTTATTCGGAAGAAAATAAACCATTGCGGTAATCTGTGGAATGGCAAAAAGTGCGATGTTGGAATTAGGGAAACAGGAGGTGGAATAGTGAAGGGAAAACCAAAAAATAAAAAACAACTTACAGTTTTTATGCTCGCGATGATGAATGTGGCGATCATTATGAATTTGAGGGGACTTCCTATGATGGCCAAGGAAGGGCTGTCAATGGTCTTTTTTCTCTTGTTCGCGTCGATTATTTTTCTCTTGCCGACATCACTTGTCTCGGCGGAACTTGCCACAGGCTGGCCGGTCGGCGGCGGTGTGTACAGATGGGTTAAAGAGGCCTTTGGCGGGCGTCTTGGATTTGTGGCGATATGGCTTCAGTGGATCCAGAACGTTATCTGGTATCCGACGATACTAGCGTTCGGCGCGGGCGCGTTATCTTATCTTTTTCTGAACCCGGCACTCGCGAATAATAAAATCTTTAATGTTATAGTGATACTCAGCGTGTATTGGGGCGCGACGCTCATGAATTTTCGCGGGATGAAAACTTCCGGACGGTTAACTACCGCGGGTGTTATTGGCGGAACCATATTCCCCGGGATACTTATCATTGGTCTGGGTATAGCGTGGTGGCTTAAAGGAAACCCGTTGGAATTTACCCTCACGTCTGACAGCATTATGCCTAACTTCAGCAATTTTGACAATATTTCGTTTCTCGCGGGTGTAGTTCTCCTTTTCGCGGGTATGGAGGTGTCCGCCGTTCACGCGCTGGAAGTCGAAAATCCTAAAACTGAATACCCAAAAGCGATATTTCTCGCGGCGGCGACAATAGCGGCCATTTTTACGCTTAGTTCCCTGGCCATAGCGGCTGTACTTCCGGTGAATAATATCAGCCTAACTTCCGGGATCATGCAGGGTTTTAAAGATTTGCTCAATCGGTTCAACCTTGGATGGTTGCTTCCGGTTATGGGTGCTCTTGTGGCCTTCGGGGCGATAGGCGCTGTAACCGCGTGGATAATAGGTCCGAGTAAAGGACTTCTCGCCACCGCGAAAGACGGTGACCTTCCGCCGTTTTTGGCGTATACGAATAGTAACGGAGTCGCGACACATATTCTTGTTGTGCAAGGACTGATAGTAACGGTTATCACTCTTGTTTATCTCTTGATGCCCAATGTTTCGAGCGCATTCTTTTTACTCACGGCACTTACGGCTATTCTTTACTTGATAATGTACATAATGCTTTTTATCTCGGCGATCAGACTCCGGTATTCACAGCCTAAAGTTCATCGAGCGTATAGAGTGCCCGGTGGGAATTTCGGAATGTGGATAGTTTCCGGCGTTGGAATAGTAGGCGCTTTATTCGCGATAACAGTTGGTTTTTTCCCGCCGTCACAGCTCACAATCGGGAGTCCGACTTTTTATGTCACGTTTCTTATTGCTGGAATAGTTATTTGTGTGGTGGCGCCGGTAATAATCTATTTTTTCCGAAAACCGGAATGGATTTCCAAAAAATAAAGCGTTAGCCACCACCAACCTCGTAGGATAGTGGCGCGCGGAACCACCACTAACCTACGAGGTTGGTGGTTACGATAAAGTGTAGGGGCGGACCTCGGCGCGCGCCCGTGAATGGCAAGTTCATCCTCGTAGGTTGGTAGTAGGGGCACATTGCATGTGCCCGCATTATACCATCCTACGAGGTTGAACTTGGGGTATTTTGCTGGTGGTTCAAGTAATAACCACAGCATGAGCCAACCCTGGGGGGTTGGGGGATTTTATATATAAACTTTTGACAAAACTAAACAAAACTAAACAAAACAAAACTAAACGAAACGAAACGAAATAGAAAACAGGGAGAACCGCATGATATCGAAACAGAAAAAACTAAAACATATCAAAGACTCCGAAAGAATGCTTACCCCGACATACGGTCGACGCGAATTGACCGAAGAAGTTCCGAAATATGAAATGCCCGAAAACGAAATGATGCCGAGAACGGCATACAACATTGTTCATGACGAACTTATGCTGGACGGAAATTCCAGACTTAATCTCGCGACATTCGTAACCACATGGATGGAACCGGAAGCCCGCCAGCTTATGTCCGAGACATTTGACAAGAACATGATAGACAAGGACGAGTATCCGCAGACGGCGGCGCTTGAAACGCGATGCGTGAATATGCTCTCGCGTCTCTATAACGCTCCGAAAGACGGAGACTCTTGCGGCTGTTCGACGATAGGTTCTTCCGAAGCCGCGATGCTCGGAGGTATGGCGTTCAAATGGAAATGGCGCCAGCGTATGAAAGCCAAAGGAAAACCGATCGACAAACCGAACATGGTTTTTGGTATAGACGTTCAGGTGTGCTGGGAAAAATTCTGCCGTTATTGGGATGTTGAACCTCGGTTTATTCCTATGGAAGCCGGTCGCTATGTAATAAATGCCGAAGAAGTTTCCAAGCGTGTTGATGAAAACACTATTGGTGTAGTTGCCATCCTCGGAACCACATTCACCGGACAATATGAACCCGTTGAGGAGATCAATAAAGCACTTGATAAACTTAATAAAAAGACCGGCTGGGAAGTTCCGATTCATGTGGACGCCGCCAGTGGCGGTTTTGTCGCGCCGTTCATACAACCTAAACTAAAATGGGATTTCCGGCTAAAATGGGTGAAATCGATCAATGTGTCGGGGCACAAATACGGTTTGGTATATCCCGGAGTAGGTTGGGTTATTTGGCGCGCGTGGGAAGAACTTCCGGAAGATCTTGTTTTTAACGTCAACTATCTCGGCGGAGAAATGCCGACTTTTGCCATTAACTTTTCTCGTCCCGGAAATCAAATAGTCGCTCAATATTATAATTTTCTCCGTTTGGGAAAAAAAGGGTACACACGTATTATGCAGTCTCTGCAAGAGATCGCTTTGTATCTTTCAGGCGCAATAGCCAAAATGGGTCCGTTTGAACTTTTAACCGACGGGAGCGACATCCCTGTTTTTGCTTTCAAACTCAAAAAAGAAACAAATTTTTCAGTGTTCGATATATCCGAAATGGTTCGCGACCGCGGATGGCTCGTTCCGGCTTACACCATGCCGGAAAATGACGAACACCTCGCGGTTCTTCGAATAGTTGTTAAAGAAGGCTTCAGCCGAGATATGGCGGATCTATTGATCGGAGATTTAAAACGTATATTGAAACATTATGCCGAGCAACCTAACCGAAAAGCAAAAAAACCGGAAAAACAAGGCAAATACAGAAAACATTGTTAACGCGCCGCGTAGTGGAGCACCCCCGGTTCGGTTAAATATGGACAGGCACCTATTTAAAAAAATAGGTGTCTGTCCCACTATCGTCTCAACCTTTAATTTCCCTTTCTACCGCTTCGTAGGGGCGGACCCATGTGTCCGCCCTTTTCTTTTTTCTTTATCCGAATTATAAGGGCGCACCGACGGGTGCGCCCCTACGGTATTAAAGGGGGCGAAACTCCCCGACCCCTCAATTAATTGTACATTTTAAACTGCGAAATCTATGCGTATATTTTTTTGTAATGGGTATAATTTATTCAAAATCTCCATCTGATTTTATAATTTTGTTTATAGGTACGGTGGCAATAACACCAACCCCCGGGTTTGTAAAATCTATATTTTCTTCCGCGAGCAGTTCTTTAAATTTGTCAAAAACTTTTTCGTTATCCAAAATTGCCAATATAGTTTTATTTATGGTTTTTCCTTCTCCCATCAGCTGTCTTAATCCGGCGAATATGGGAACTTCGTAAGCCAGATAATGTCCGATACCTTCGGAGTCCGAAATAGTGGCACCGCTGATACCCGCTTCCACAAGTAAAAACGTTAGTTTTTCAAGATATTCTTCCTTATTAAGAATGATAACCAAAAGTTCCATATTCTTTCCTCCAATTCATTTGCGCCGCCGACTTTATAGGGGCGGACTTTCGTTTTTATTTTGCTTTACCGATTTCACCGGCCTTGCGAATGGCAAATTTAGTCGCTATAGGACCGATTATTTCGAACACTATCGTAGTTGCCGCGATAGTGTTTATAACCAAAACCGCTAAATCCTTCCCTGTCTGACCTAACACCGAAAAATCCCGTGTAGCCATAATAGCCAGACCTATAGCCACACCGGCTTGAGACAATATTCCAAATCCCAAATATTTGCGGAGAACAGGATCCGAGTTTGAAACTGCCGCGCCGAAATAAGCGCCGCCTATCAATCCCAAACTTCTGCAGGCAATATATATTATACCCAATAATCCCATAGCCGGAAGAAGAGAAATCTGCAGATACGCGCCCGCGATAACAAAAAAGATCGTATATATAGGTAGTGAAATAAAGTTAAAACTTTCAACTGACCTGCGGTTGGCATGCAGATAAAGATTCGCGAAGATTATACCCAAGCTCAAATTCGCTAAAATAAGAGAAAAGTGAAAATAATTTGAAAGCCCCGAACAGATCATAACCGCTGATAAAGAAACGGACAATATTTCTTTTTTGCTATGTATCTTTCTCGCGATATACCCCAGAATGAAACCAATAAATCCGCCCAATATTATGGCGCCGGTGATTTCAATTATCGGCCCCTTTACTATGGACAAAAAGGATTCAGCAGACCCCGTTATGGATATTTTTGCCAAAGCCGCCGCGAAAGCGTAAATCATGATCGCTAACCCGTCATCTAACCCTACGACAGCATATAGCGCGTTAGTCAGAGGACCTTTCGCCTTATATTCCTGTAATACCACGGCAGTTCCGGCGGGAGCGCTCGCGGGCGCCATGGCTCCGAATATTAGCGCCAAATACACCTTATGGGTCAAGAAATAAACACCTGCAAATACCAACGCGAAAGCTCCGAAAGACTCGGAAAAAATAATTGCAACAATACCTTTTCCCATTTTTCTCAGCGTACTCAAACGCATTTCACTACCGATAATGAACGCGACGATCCCCAAGGCGAAATCTGTGAATACGCCCATGGATCTTAACAATTCGAGGGTGAGAATATTGAGGAAAGAGGGCCCAAGCAACAGCCCCGCGATAAGATATCCGACGACAGCGGGAAACTTTAAACGGTTACTTATCTTCCCGCCGATGAACCCACACACCAGCATTAAGCCCACCAAAAATAAGATCTGCATGCGTTAAAAACCTCTATTGTTAATAATCCACTTTTCTAAATATCTCTATAACCTCTTTCGGCGTGGAAGCATTTAACAGTTGTTCCCTGAAAGGTTCTTTATCTAAACGCCTGGTAAGAGAAGACAGTATCTTTAAATAATCGTGCAGCCCTTTGTCTTTAGGAGTTCCCATCAAAAATATCAGTTTAACGGGCTTTTTATCCAACGCGTCAAATTCCAGCCCATCGTTAATTCTTCCGAACGCGATAACGAAATCTTTTACGGTATTAGTGCGGGAATGAGGAATGGCGATATTCTGTCCGATTCCGGTGGAGCTTAAGGCCTCTCTCTGGAAAACATCTTTAATGAATTGATCATAATCCGATACCGTTTTTTCGTTCTTTAACAAAATCCCCAGTTTTTTTATGGCGTCTTCCTTGCTTGATGCTGTAAGGTCGAGATCCATATGGTTTTCTCTAAGATAATCCGTAACTTTCATTTTTTGTTCCTCCTTTTGCCGGGAAATCAATACTTACTATCAAATTTCAGTATCAGCCGCATTATTTGATCTTTATTTTCCGCCTTCATAAATTTATTGACACCACCGGAAAAATGAAGCAGTTTGGAAATTTTAGCCAACAATCTAATATGAACAAATTCATTGGGTGCGCAAGGCATAAAAAACATACTTACCGGCTGTTTATCCGGGGCATCAAAGGCGATACCAGTTTTTGAACGAACAATAATTATTTTGGGTTCTTTAAATAATTTCGGGGAAGGATGCCGCGGATGAGGAAAAGCTACTCCGCCGCTTATGGCCGTGCTTAGCATTTTTTCTCTCTGTTTGAGTTCTTTTAAAAGGATGCTCTCATTAGAAGTCAATTCGTTGTCATAAGCGATTTTACTTAACTGCGTAAGCACCTGAGGCAATGTCCGAGCCGATGAATGGAGCTCTATAAATTTAGATCCGGTTAACCTTGATAATGGGACGGCATTTTCTTGTGTGTGTATGATCAGATCCAAATCGCCATCTGACGATTCCATTAGATCCGTTTGCAGATATCTATCTATGGCCGCCAAATGAAACCGCCACTGATTTCCGACTTTTACTCCCGGGATCTTACCGTTTTGCGCCATACGCAGTACGGTTTTCTCGTTCAATTTGATATAAGCCGCTAATTCCCTGGTAGTCATAATAGGATTCGTAACCATTTTAATCCCTACCTTTTGCTATTGGTGTCCGCAAAATAACTTAAACGAACTCAAACTAACGTATATTGCTATTAGTCTATCCCCAAAAAGCGTTTTTGTCAACAGTTTTAATGCTGGATTCCCCGGGGCCTTCGACTGCCTTCAGGACAGTAAGTCTCCAATGATTTATAGAAAAGCGTCGTTAAATATGCGGCGCTTTTTTGATCCCCATGGCGTTAAGATAAAAAAGCTTTAGATATGCAGAAAAATGTGGTATACTACACTAACTTCAAGCTGGCGTAAACTTGGAAAAAGGTATTTGTGTGTAATGAAATTTTATCGTAATTAAAAAAATAGCGAAGAAAATAACTATAATATGGAGGAAATATGATAAGTTCGTGGACGAATGGATATATAAGGATGCGAAGAATAATAAGCAGTATAGTTCTTAGTACGTTTATTCTCTCTTGTGTTGGTATGGATACATGGGCAAATGATGTTTCTTTTGCGGCTAAGCAAAGTTGTGTGCGGAAGAAAGATGATAATCTTTCCGCGCTTTCGCGGGTAAAACCTTTTGCTGACATTAAGTATAAAGGCGATGGATTCGTTGTTTATAAAGGAGACCCCGGCGAATTACAACTTGAAAAAGATTTCAAAAATGACTTTGAACTAATTTACGTAAATAAGTTAATGGCTAAGGCGATAGAAACATGTGGAAGTAATGTTGGTGAAGAAGTCCTGCAAAAATTTATAAAAAAACATATTTCGCATATTACGTCTACAAAATTTGATTTAAAAAATTTGCATAAGGATGGGAAAACATTTTGTCTTCCCTACAAAAAAAATAGTTCAGAAAAGGAATTACTTCTAAGGTATTATCTTCCGGTAGACTACCCTGAAGAAGTTTCAGGTAAAATATCATTTCCGGTTGGAATCGGGACGGTTAGAGTCGCGATAGAAGGAATGGAAGATTTTAGTGATAGTTTTTCTTGGGAGAAGAATATTCATAAATATCTGCCTTTACCGGATTTTTATGCGGGAGCAGAGTCTTCAGCGCAGGATGATCTTAAAAAAGAAAACGGATATCAGGAAGAAGCCCCTTCATATTCGGATATCCCTGAAAAAAAGATTAAGCCCCCATCTTTTAACACTTTTTTAAAATCACCAATCGTGGTCAAATGCAGTATTTTGATGATCGTTTGTTTTCTTTTTGTAAATGGAATTGCGTGTGCGTTTAATCCAGCGCTAAAACCGGCGGGCCCTATCATGCCGGAACAGGCAAAGATAGAAACCCAGATCAAATACGTCGATAACGGGGAGATAAAGGTATCCGCGCCTAACCCCGACGCGGACAAAGAATTCATTTCATTTGTCAACTATTTGAGAATACTAGGATATGACGTAGATTCCATGGCGCCGGCGGGCTTAGAAGGGCTAAAATGGGCGTTCAATGATAAAAAAGGTAATGCTATTTTGCTCTCCCCTGGGTTTCAGGATTTCGCGTTGTTTTTAAAAAAACAATATAATCTGAATGTAATGGATGATCTATGGCACTATACGACAGACTATCAATTTCCGAATACGTTAGAAAGGTATTATTCCGAAAGAAATATTGAAATAGTTAAAAGAAACAAAAAATATTTTAACGTAATAGGAAAAGGATTGAGTTTTTATATACTGGAATATTTAGATAAAAATGGAGATATCGATGTGATTTTGGAAGACGTTTGTGAATTCTATAAGAAAATAATCAGACAATTTCCGGGGATTGAAAAGCGGGACAGTTTTGCGCTAGTGTATGGATGTATATCAATTGTTTTTAGTAGAGATCCCTTTGACAAAGAGGATTGGAACAAAAATATAAGAAGAGAGAATAAAAAACGGAAACAGATATTATTATCCAAAAAAGCCCGCGAAGTATATGCATGCATTATAAACAATTTTGAATTGAACTGGGAGGGAGCTTCTCCCGGCCAGCCATTGAATCTTTTTGGTACGGAACTATTCATGTGGGGAGATTCAAATTTACAGTTTTTTGCGGATTTTCTAATTGAATTAGGAAAGTCTTCCGCGAAGGATTTGTTATTTCTAAAAAAATATGGTCTTTCAAAAATAGATCTAAAGGTCTTGCTTGAAGAACGCGATCCATATGCATCTTTTGAAGAATTGAGGGAAGCAATTCGATCAATAAGTCGTTGGGAGTCAGTGTTAATGGATTTGAAAAGTATTTTTGAATATCTTTTTGTACGGGAAGACAGTACAGAAAAAATGTTGAAGCTGGCTAAAAAGAAAAAAAATCAGCAGGCATACGAGGATTTTCTATTTCAAAATGCGGAGCAGGGATTCAGCATTGATAGTTTTGAAGATTATTTAACGTTATTGAAATTTTTAAACCTCCCTGATTCTAAAAAAGAAAAATTGTTTAAAAGATATGAAATTGAAGGAGAAAGAGCGGTATTTTATTCAATAGAAGATATTTATGAAGCTTTGAAAACTCTGGATTCTGGGGTTCTTGAATTTCACGAAAAAATAGAGAAAAAAATAAAAAAGGAATATCCTAAAATGCAAATTTCTAGATTCGACCTGGCAAAACTTAAGAAACAGCGGCATTTAAGTGAAAAAATTACCAAACAGCGCTATGATATAATAACGAAAGATGATGGCTACAGCATTAAAAAAATCTCTTCGAATGAATTTCTCACTTATTTTCTCTCAGATACAGGAGACATAAATACATTTTGGGATACAATTAACAGCAAAGTTTTTATAGAAAGAATCCGTTCCTTTTCACAAACTTATAACCTGGAAATAAATTTCGGGCATTTAATTGAACTTTATAAAATGTTTTATGACGATTTCGATGATATGGAAACGATTTTAAGTGATCCCGTTGAGGGGGAAATTAATGAGATCTTACGGACTTATGAACTGCAAAAATCAAACATTTGGAGAGAACGGCTTCTATGGAGAATACTTAAAACTTATAAACAAAATCCTGATCTTTTGGATGAGCTTTTATCTGAAAGATGCAAAAAACTTCATAAAATTGTGAATGAAATAGATAAAGATGTTTTACTTAGATTTGCATTGGACATAAGGGCTTATGCTTTGATTTCTGCCAATGGAGGACTAGTGTTATTGGAATCGAGAGATAATTTGGTTTCCAAAAAATATCTCCCGTCGAATTTTTTTGCACCAAGACCTTTTTTAGAGGCATCATGGAATAAAAAGCTGATAGATAAATTCAAAAATGGGGAATTGATGAAACTTTCTCAAAAGATTAAGGGGTGTATAGATTTTGAGAACGTTGCGGAAATTGATGTGCTTATAGACCTGAATGAGATTAGTGACGTAGATAAATATCTTAAGATAGTCAAGGAGTTAAAAGGCTGCGCGCTGAATAGCGGGGATATAAAAAGGTTCTCTTTTCTGGCTAAAGACAATGATCATATTTACAATTTGACTGAGCCCCTTTTTATAGATTTTTTTCGTAAAGTAACTGAAAAATACATTTTGGACACAATCCAGATAAAAGATATTGTTCAGATCAGTGAGCTTTACACGCGTATAAGGAAATCAAAAGACCAAGAAAAAATGATGGAAACGATGTTTTCAAAGCAGTTCATTGAAAACGCTGATTTCTTACGCCGGGATTATCATATCGCGTCTTTGGAGAGCAATATTTTAGGAGCTTTATTAAATTTTACGATGGATTTGGATGTTGAAGCTATGAATAAATTGAAATCTTATGCCGGGCGGGAGATTTATGCGAGCGACATTTTGCTGTTGAACACAATAGCAAAAAATAAAGATCTAAAGAAATTATTCACTGATAGATCGTTATTGATTCAGATTGTTGAGGAAATGCTGGCAAAAAGGCCCCCTAATTTTCGGACGCGGTGGGGCATGGGGGAAAAGAAAGGATATACAGAAAGACCCACGATCCAAAGTCTTGACAATTTAACGCTCATAAGAATGTATATTCTGAGTCGGGCATTGAAAGATCCTCTTTTTATAGCTCAAGTGGGGAGAATTGTTTCCGCTGATATTAATGACAAAACCACAGAATATGGAGGAGTACTGTTATTAAGGGAAGACGGAACACTATATCCTAACATGGTAAGATCCGTATATGAAAAGGATGGTGGATACGCGAACGATCTCAATTATTTTTTGGCAGGAGGAATGAATACATTTCATGGTCACGCGCTTAATCTTGATTGTTCGGAATATGGCGGAGCGAGCGGGTTGATTGGAGAACAGGGAGGCGGAGATTTTAAAATGGCGGAACTTTATAATTATACGGGTACCATTTTTACATCAATGGGTTTAGAAAATGATAAAACCATCAAGGTAAATGTTGACATATATTATATCGATAAACGAGGAGAAAAACCAATAGAACGGGACATTGACCTTGGAATCATCTCAGCGCCTTATGATCCAAACACCGTAATGTATGACCTTTTTTCTGAAGAATTAAAAGAAACGCTATTAACCAATCTTAAGCGAAAAAATGCGGACAAAGATGATTTAACGACCGTAAGAAATATTATTGAACAGCTTAATGGGTTAGTATATACCGACGAAAAAGAACGGGTTATTGAACGTCCGGAAATAGATAGTATGAGAAAAATTGCCAAGAAATATAATATAAGTCTTGTATTTGAGGAGTTTATAAAGCATGGTCGAGATCATGAAGAAGCGCACTTAACTGTGCGTAAATATATGCGAAGCGGCGAGATCACTGCAAAAGATGTAATAAAAATAGTGGGAGATAAGTTTTTAAATGAAGATTTCGTTAAAAGCTTTCCATTTCTCGAAGGAAAGACATCTGCTTATAGAACAGAGGAATTGTTGGCAAAAGCAATATCTAACAGCAAACTGCGAGATAAACTTAAACATCCGGGAATCAAGAAATGGGAAACGAAATTAATGGCATATTTGGAAAAAGTAAAAATTAAAACCATGGAAAAGGAGAGAGTAGCGAAAGAAATAATCCCTGTCGATAAAAAAACAACCGAAGAACAAATATTTTCTGCTGAGCAGGAAAAAATCGTTCAAAAATTCATAGATGCCATTTACTTAAAGGCACTAATGACTCCGGGAGAAAGAATTATGATAGCTGTAGACACAAGTTTGATCCCCAATGTCCAGCGCGCCGCTATACAAGGCCTTTTAAACAGGTTGGAAAGAATGCCGCTGAATAATATTGTTGTAGTTAGAAATGAGGGAGCTAAACTGGCATCGGATATTTTGGAAAAGGCAAATGTGAAGAAAACAAAAACTAAAATTTCTAATATTATTGTTTTGGGAAGGGAAAAGGTTATAAAATCGCCGGCGTTTGATTTTCTGAGAAGTACTCCCGCGCAGAAAAAAGCAGTTTTAGCCTTTATAGATAAAGTGTGTACTAACAATGAAAACTATGAATATTCAAACCTGCGGGTTCTTGAGATACTTACAGAGATGATGAACATAGTGCGTGAAGACAGTACTGAAATGGACAATGACCTAATGAGCATAAAAGATGAAGGGTATCGTTCTTTTAGGATCATGCTTAAAAAAATAAAGCCGATAGATCTTCAAATTCTCAAAGATATTTACAATGCTCAATGTAAGATTCTTACTTCGGTGTAATCGAGACATTCAATAGAAGTCTGTCCGAATAAAAACAAGCAGGGACGATTCCCTATTATTTCAGATTATACAACTCTATCGCATTTTCGTAGCCTATTTGTGACGCGCTTAATCCGGCTAAATAGCCTGTTGAGAAAGCTTCTTGAAGATTATAGCCGCCGGAATCGCCGTCGATGTCAATTATTTCACCCGCGAAATACAGCCCTTTGATGAGACGTGAGGCCATGGCGCGGGGGTCGATCTCTTTAAGCGAGACACCGCCGCGAGTTATCATAGCTTCGGTTATTTTCGCGGTTCTTAATATGGTTAGGGGAAAAGCTTTGCACATTGACGCGAGGAGAAACCCTTCTTGTTTTGTTAACCGGTTAGATTTTTTCGTTTTGTCTATATGGTTTATTTCAAGAAAAAGATCACAGAGTCTTTGAGGAATGAAAGTTTTTAAAGTGTTTTTTATAGTTTTAGAAGCGTGTTTTTTTAGAAGTTTGTTGAAGAAAGAGGGAAACTCTTCTTTTGATATATCCGGAAACTGATCTATTTTCATTGTGAGAGTTTTGTTTTTAGTTAACAAGTCTGATATTGCTCCGCTTACTGACAAGATCAGAGGACCGGATACCCCGCGCGAAGTGAAGATAATATCACCTTTCCGGTCTGCTGTTTTATAGTTGCCCAAAAAAATGTTAATAATAACGTTTTGCAAGGAAAGTCCCTTCAGCACGGAAGGATATTTTTCTTCAACGACAAGAGGGACGAGTCCGGGTTTTAGCGGCTCGACGGTGTGGCCTAATTTTTCGGCGAAGCTAAAACCGTCGCCGGTGGAACCCGTTTCGGGATAAGATATTCCGCCGGTTGCGAGTATAACGGCATTGCAAGAGATAATTTTGCCGTTTTCTAATTTTATGCCGGTAACTTGTTTTTTTGAGGAAATGATACCCCCGGCAGGTGAATTATAAAAAATAGAGACTTTGTTGTTTAAAAGCTCGTTCTTTAATATTTCAAGAACGCTTTGGGCTTTATCATCCCGCGGAAACACTCTTTTTTCCCCGTCAGAGATACATCCCAATCCGCGCTTTTCAAAAAAACGTATAAGGTCCCGATTAAAAAACTGTTTAAAAGCGTCCCGCAAAAAAGCGCCGTTTTTAGAATAGTGTGAGAGAAAGGAATCAAGTTCTCGGCTATTGGTCAAATTACATCGCGAGTTTCCGGTCAAAAGAAGTTTTTTGCCCAACATGTGATTTTTTTCCAACAAAACCACATTATGCGCCTTTCCGCCGGCTGTTATTGCCGCCATCATCCCGGCAGGTCCGCCGCCGACAACCACTATCTTTTTTTTATTCATAATTGTGAAATGAAATTTTTTTTGATCTTTAAAAGTTTTTAATTCCGCATGTAAATATAACATATTTCCCAAAAAAGCGCTAATCCCGTTTACTAACCCCAAATCCTAATTAGGATTTGGGGATTTACGGCATTTGTTGACAAATGATGTCTGCATAACCTATTATGTCCAAAGGAACGGTTAGGAAGGACACCAGTGGAAAACAAAATATTTAAAGAAGCATATATTAAGTCTGTGGACTTGTTGAAAAGTTTACTGGCAGGACCTGAATATGGAAATATCGGGTTTTTTGCCTCTACGTGCGATAAGGATAATTACAAGAGGGTATTCGCGAGGGATGCTTTTTGGATATTTATGGCAAGTATCCTTTCCGGAGATCGGACGCTTATTAAAGGATGTAAAGACAGTATCCGCACACTGGCCGCTCATCAAAGAGATGACGGTGCTATTCCAAGTAACGTATCTCCCGATGGAAAAATAAGTTATGGGATAATCAATCCAAGGGTGGATTCGACAACTCTTTATATCATAGGCTGTATAAGATTCGCGTACCGTTATCCCGAAGAAAAAATATTAGAGGATCATTTCGAGTCGATCGAGAAAGCTTTTTCATATCTTGAAAATACGTGGGAAAATAAAAAATATGAACTTTTATTTATACCGCGGGCGGGAAACTGGGCGGACGAATATCTCCAGCAGGGAGTTGTTCTTTACGATGAGGTTTTATGGTATATGGCTATTAAAGAGTATTCAAAGGTTCTTAAAAATATCAATAAGGAAAAATCCGTTTATTATACTGAAAAAGCTGAACGCGTAAAAAAACTTATCAATGAAAAGTTTTGGATAGAAAATTTGGATAAAGACAGGGAATACATTTATTCAAACATGACAAACAAGTTCAATTTTGAAAAAGCCGGATATTACATACATTTTTTTTACGCGCCGACCCGGGATAAAGTTTCATTTAATTATCCTCAAGGAATATTTGACGCGTTCGGTAACATACTCGCGATTCTCGCGGAATTGCCGACAGAAGAGCAGATCGGAAAGATCGTGAATTTTATTGATGAAATTTCCGTTAATAAGTATCCTTTAATTCCCGCGCATTATCCATTTTTTTCCGAAGAAACTTTTAGATACCAAAAACTGCATCAATACAGGTTTAAACAGTTTGTCGGCCATTATCATAATGGCGGACTCTGGCCTTGGTATACGGGGCCGTTTGTCGCTTCAATGGTAAAAAACGCGAGAAAGGAAACCGCTTTAAAATTTTGTGAGGGAATACTAAAGGCGAATAACGAAAAAAAAGAAGGGATGAATTTTTATGAATACCACACGGGGAAAAGAGCGATAGCGTATTTAGAAGTGCTTTATCCCAAGGGTATTGATCTATATGTATCGACGCCCATTTCAAAATTTGTCAAATCTAAAAAATCAACCGCGTTAATACACTTTAAAAAGACAGGAGTGAACGCCGAAAGCGATATAGAGGTGAGAGCGCTTAACATCAATCAAAACGAAGAAATAAAAGTTTCAGCGGTGGGTCCCGATGCTCAGGAAGTCATAATCGGCATTGCCGGGCTGATCGGTCCCGACGGGCATAATTTTTTTAAGGTTAAAGACATAATTCTTAAAGGCAGTAAAGCGGGAGGCGCCGCCCATCTTGGAGTAAGCGCGGCCGCGTATGTTATAGCATACGCGGCTCTCTTTAAAAAAAGAATAATATTTGATGAAAAACATTAATGAAAAGGGCTTTTACAACGCTTTAGTTTTGTTTGCCTTTTTCGCGGAGAAAGTATAACATAAACATAATGATGTTCAATGAATCGTTTAAAAGCACGCAAATAAAAATGAAAAGAAAAAGTTTTATCGCGCGCGCGGTAATATTTATGCTTTGTATGCTCGCGGGCTTTTGTTCGGCGCGGGCGGAAATAAGCGACGGTTTCGGCAAGGCCTCCCTGCCGGACAGTTCTGAATATGAAGGTGATTTTAAAAACGGTAAGTTTCACGGCAAAGGGACGCTTGTGTGGCGTAACGGATCAAGATACGCGGGCGAGTTTCAAGAGGGGATGATGGACGGGGCCGGCGCGTATTTTGAAAAAGACGGAACTAAATATGAAGGTGAGTTTAGAGGCGGTCTTCCGCATGGCAATGGAGTTTACGCTTTCTCAAGCGGAGACGTGTATGAAGGCCAGATGCGTGACGGCGCTCCGACCGGGTGCGGGGTTATGACGTTTTCAAACGGAGATAGATATGAAGGAGATTTCAAAAACGGCAAGTTTCACGGGAAAGGAAAATATGTTCACATAAACGAAGAAGGAAATTCCATATCCATGGAAGGTGATTGGGAAAAAGGCGAATATTTAAATTAAAAACGTTTTATAACGCGAATTTTTGAAAGGGAAAAAATTATGGGACTTAAAGAGAGAAATAAAAACAAAGTTAAGCACGGATTAAAAAGACGAAAAAATCGGCAAAAACTCGCGAAAAAAGGTCTGAATCCCGACGATTTTTATTCCGGCGGGTATTATGTCGGAGTAAAAGACGCTGTTTAGTACCGAGTCGCGATGTCAGGGAACCCGTGTTTTTTTTTAAAAGAGAAACTGTTTCGGGCGATAGATCGTGAAGTAGCGGAAGGTGATACGTATCATGAAGCTGATATTCTTAGCCTTGGGCGGCGCGTTAGGGGCGTTGATGAGATATGGTTTATCCGGATTTGTATATAAACTTATCGGTACGGATTTCCCTTATGGAACTTTGGTAGTAAATTTAACCGGATGTTTTTTTATGGGGGTTTCAATCGCGCTGGCGGAAACTAAATTTGTTATAGGCCCGAATCTTAAACTGTTTATTATGATCGGATTTCTCGGCGCGTTCACTACTTTTTCGACATTCATATTGGAAACGGATAACCTTCTAAGAGATAGTGAAATGGCGCGGACTTTTATGAACGTGTTCCTGAACGTAATCGTATGTTTTGTTTTTTTAAGAATAGGCGCTTTTGTCGGAAAATTGATATAACCGAAAAAAAGGATGTAATATGGGAAATCCCTCGGAAGGAAAACTTCTAAGAATTTTTATTGACGAAGCCGATAAATACAAAGGCAAACCCTTATATGAAGAAATTATACGTCTTGCCAAAGAAGAGTCACTGTCCGGAGCGACAGCTATAAAAGGGTTTATGGGCTTTGGGTTAAAGCATCATATGCATACGTCAAAATTTTTAAGACTTTCGGATAATCTTCCCATAATCATTGAAATTATTGATACAGAAGAGAAAATAAACTTATTTTTACCGAAGCTTGAAGGAATAGTAAAAGAAGGTCTGATTACCACGGAAAAAGCGAATATAGTCATACATCACCCAGAGATAGAGTAATACGATTGTTTCCCGCCCCCTCCATTGCGAGATATATTTTAAGTCCAAAAAAAATAATTTTAAGAAACAGACTTGAAAACATGAAAGAAATAACTATACTTAGACTTTCACGTCTCTTATCCGCTGATAAATATATGCTTCGATGTTTTGAGAGAGCGTTTGTTTTTAATAATACGACATATAATACCAATTACAGAAAATAATTACCCAAAAGAAGCAGAGATCCCGACCTTGCCTGTCCTGAGCCTGTCGAAGGGACCCATGGCTGGCTCATGATGTATGAGCCAATCTATGCGAATTCGGGTGATAGAATCGTAGGGGCACATTGCATGTGCCCGCATTATACCATCCTACGAGGTTGAACTCGGGGTATTTTGTTAATGGTGTCTGTTTGCGGACACCACCAACCTCGTAGGATAGTGGTGTGGGGAGCCACCACTAACCTACGAGGATGGTGGTGTGAAGGAAGTTTGGGAGTTCATCCTCGTAGGTTGGTAGTGTTCTTTACTACCATCCTACGAGGTTGAACGAAGGTGCGCGAAATAAACAAATAGGCGAGCCGTCACTAACCTGCGAGGATGGTGATTCGGAGGCGAATGTTAGTGAAAAACATCACAGCATGAGCCAGCCCTGGGCTTGACCCTGGATTTGTTCCTCAAAAAAAAGTCCAAACATATAAATGTAAGCAAATATTTCGTAGTTTAAAATGTGCAGTTAATTAACGTAATCGGTATAATATAGAAAGAAAAAAAAGTGTTCAAAAAAATAAAGATATTGAGCAAAAACTTGACTGTAGCGATATCTGTATTTTTTGTTCTAAATTTAAGCGTTTGGGTCTCAGCCGTTCCCTCCAACCCTGAAGACGAATTTCAAAAAGGTGTGTGTTTTACGTGCTGGTCAAAAGATAAGTTTTCTTCCGCCGGCGCCCGGCAGGCTATCGGCATGTTCCGGAGTATGTCTGCCGGATACCTCCAGATCAATGTGACGGAATATCAAACGCGATACAATTCCTTTAAGATCATATCAACCGAACGCACACCGCGGAAGAGCAGTGTGATAAAAGCGATACATACCGCGCGTACGACCGGACTTAAAGTGATGCTGAAGCCTCATATAGATGTTTTAAATGAAGGAGGCGGAAATTATTGCCGGCAGGATATTGGTTTTCAGGATGACGCGTCATGGAAAAAATGGTTTGAAAATTATGAAAAATTCATTATTCCATACGCCGAAATTGCCGAAATAAATAACGTCGAAATATTTTGTATAGGGACGGAATTATCTTTCGCGAGTCTGAAAACAGAGTTTTGGAAAGACTTGATCTCAAAAATACGAAACATTTATTCAGGGAAGTTGACATATGCCGCCCATTGGGATAATTACAGAAATATTGAGTTCTGGGAAGATCTGGATTACGCGGGGATAAACGCCTATTTCCCCCTTACGGAAGAATCTTCCCCGACGATTGAAGAGATTAAATCCGGATGGCGGTTTTGGATGCGGGAAATAGAATCCTGGCATTCGAAAATAAAAAAACCGGTAATATTTACAGAAATCGGATACTCAAGTTCCGCGCACGCGGCGCGCGAGCCGTGGAAAAACGGCGAAGGAAAAGTCGATATTGACCTGCAGGCAAGATGTTATACCGCGTTTTTTGAAGTTGTCTGGTGGCGAAAATGGGTCAAAGGGGTTTATTGGTGGAATTTTAAACCAATGATCTATGGCGGCGGCAAGTATGACCGCACCTTCACCCCGATGAATAAACCCGCGATTGAGATCTTAAAGAAATGGTATAACTCAGACAGAATTATTTTTGAAAATCGCCAAGAAACAGAAAACGCGCTCGAAATAAGTTTTACCCAGCCTCAAAATCTGCACAATAAGTTCATACAGTTCAAAATAAAAGCGCGTGAAGAAATAAAATCGATCAGATTTGTTTTGCGAGACCGCACGTCAAGATGTTGTCCGGATATTTATCTCGACAACATTACAAATAAATGGAAAACGTTCGCGATAAACATTGAAAAAGAAACATTTGATTTTGTAGATACCAGCCGTATCGATAACATCAGGTTTGAAAGATTATCCCCCGAACGCGCCGAAAAAGCACTGGGAAACATCCTCATGGTAGAGGAAATAAAAGTTTTCTAACCCCCCGCCCTCCCGAGTTATGTCAACTACACCACCAACCTCGTAGGTTGGTAGTAACCTACGAGGTTGGTGTTTCGTAATTAATGCTTGAATTGTTTAGAGAATGATGCATAATTGTGGATGCGGGATTTTCTTTTGAGAAAGGGTATAAGGGAGAATTATGGATAAAACAAATTGGTTTGAAAATCACCGGTCGGCGGGGCGGTTTATCTTGCTCGGGATCATCTGCATTATATCTTTCGGTATGATGGAACTTTTTTTATGGGGCGCGGAATACTATAATTATGTAAAACCTGCCAATAGTGTTTTGTTTAATTGTTATAGACAGGTATATAGCGAAGAACCGGATACGGAATATGTTTTCGGGCATAAACCAAACGTGGATGTTCTACTTGTCAATGGAGACAATAAATACATTTTTGTTACTAATTCTGAAGGATTAAGAGAAAAAAAGGATTATGGAAAGCTGAAAAAAAGTGTAATTTTCTTAGGTGATTCGATAGTTGAAGGGGTTTCTGTTGAGAATGATGAGACTATGGACGCGGTGTTTGAAGAAAAAACCGGGATAACGGCTCTTAATTTCGGGGTCGGATCCAGTAATACCGTACAGGAATATTTTTGGCTGAAGAACAAGTATAAGGACGAATATAATACAAAATTGATAATTTTAGGATTTTGTATAAATGATCTGTTTCAGAACACCTATTTGAGACAGTTTGATTCTGAAAGGTCGAATTGGGCGCTTTATAAGTACTTGGACGATGAATCAATGGGGAAAAATACAAATGTTAAGCTGAAAACGAAACAATTTTTAAGAAGATCTAAAACGTTATCTTTTTTTTACCGCGCGTACACGGAACTGCTTCGTAAAAAATCCGACTTAGCAGGATTGCCGCCATACAGATACAGCGAAGTTTCGGAAGAAAACAAAAAATATACCGCGCTTTATATCAAAAAACTCAAAGAATTTGCCGAAAAGATCGGTTCAGAATTTGTAGTCGTGATCTTTCCGAGAGAAAAACAGCTTACAGCAGAATATAGCGATACACATAGAAGGGCGCAGGATGTTTTAATAGAGATTCTCGAAGAAAACGGTGTGGAATATATAGATCTTTACCCGCTTATGAGAGAAAATTATATAGCTCGCCCCGACATCAAATGGTATCACGATGATACGCATCCCTATAAAAAGGGCCATCAATTGATAGGGCTTCATCTTGCCGAAAAACTCCCGGAAAAATTCCCAGAAGTTTTTAAATAGGGACGTCTCCCAATTAATTAATCGATTAAATAGGAACGTAAATAGGGACGTCACTTAATTAATTAATTAATTGGGAGACGTCCCTATTTAATTTGCGGGTGGAATTTAGCTGTTTACAGCGCCGGAGGCATTTGATAGAATTAATCCCGATTCGGTGAATTGGGGGGTAATTCGCGGGAGCGGGAAATTTAATATGAAAGGGTAAAGGGAAGCGAAATGAAAAAAGTTTTGATCATAGGAGCGGGGGGCGTGGGGAGCGTTGTCGTCCAGAAATGCGCGGCGCGCCCGGAAATTTTTGGCGACATTTGTTTGGCGAGCAGAACTCTCAGTAAATGTGAGAAGATCGCACGGCTTATTGACCGTCCGATTCAGGTCGCGTCTTTAGACGCGGATAAAACAGAGGAAGTCGTAAAACTTATTAATAAGTTCGGACCGGACCTGGTTATAAACGTCGCGCTTCCTTATCAGGACCTCTCTATTATGGACGCGTGTCTTGAAACCGGGACGCATTATCTTGATACCGCGAATTATGAAAAACCGAGTGAGGCGAAATTCTGTTATAAGTGGCAGTGGGACTATCAGGATCGGTTTAAAGAAAAAGGACTCATGGCACTCTTGGGATGCGGTTTTGATCCGGGGGTGACCAATATTTTTTGCGCGTATGCCGCCAAGCACTATTTTGACGAGATTCATACGATAGACATTATGGATTGCAACGCGGGTTCTCACGGGAAAGCGTTCGCCACAAATTTTAACCCGGAAATAAATATACGTGAGATCACACAGCGGGGAAAATATTGGCTCGCGGGCAAATGGATCGAAACAGATCCCTTATCGGAACACAAAACGTTTAATTTCCCGGAGATCGGAGAACGTGAAATGTATCTGATGTTTCATGAAGAACTGGAATCTTTGGTAAAACACATTAAAGGGTTAAAATGTATAAGGTTCTGGATGACGTTCGGAGAGGAATATCTTACACATTTACGAGTTTTAGAGAACGTTGGTATGACCCGGATCGATTCGATAGAATACGACGGGAAACAAATAGTGCCTTTAAAGTTTTTAAAGGCCTTGCTTCCTGAACCATCGTCTTTAGGTGAGAACTATACCGGAAAAACGAATATCGGATGCGTGATGAAAGGCGTGAAAGCGGGAGAAGACAAAGAGATTTATATCTATAACGTATGCGATCACGCTAAGTGTTACCGTGAGGTAAAGTCGCAGGCGATCTCTTACACAACTGGCGCCCCGGCGATGATCGGCGCGGCGCTTATGCTTCAGGGAATATGGAAGGGACAGGGTGTGTTTAACGTGGAACAGCTTGACCCGGATCCTTTTATGGAAGATTTGAATAAATACGGTTTGCCCTGGACGGTTAATGGAATAGAGTGATTGTCCGAACTATCGCCACCACCAACCTCGTAGGATGGTATAATGCGGGCACATGCAATGTGCCCCTACTACCAACCTACGAGGTTGGTGGTGATGATCGTAGGTTCAGAGGGGTAAAAGTTTACCACCCCCATCCCTTTTTTTTGAGGGAGAAAGAAAAAGAAGTGTTCCCCCTTTAGTAAAGGGGGGTAGGGGGATTTTGTTCATTATGAATATCGCGTCAAAAATACCTTATACTCCTTGTTATGTCGTTGACGAGAGGTTGCTTAAGCGGAACCTTGACGTTCTGAAAAACGTGCGGGAGGTTGCGCCTTCTAAAATTATTCTCGCGCTTAAAGGGTTTTCCATGTTCAGCACTTTCCCGTTGATAAAGAAGTATCTTTCAGGTACGGCGGCAAGTTCTCTTTACGAAGCTCGGCTCGGATTTGAAGAGTTCGGCGGTGAAGTGCACGTATACGCGCCGGCTTATCGCGAGGATGAATTCGTGGAGCTGATGAAATACGCGAGTCACATTAGTTTCAATTCTTTTTCGCAGTGGAAAAAGTTCAAACCTATCGTTAGATCTTCAGGAAAAAATATAAAATGCGCTCTTCGCGTTAATCCGGAACATTCCGAAGTTAAAGTTGCTTTGTATGATCCCTGCGCGCCACTTTCGCGGCTCGGTATCAGACGAGACCAATTCGAGGGAGAGTCTCTTGACGGTATCGAAGGACTTCATTTTCATACACTTTGTGAGCTTAATTCAGACGCCTTAGAGCGAACACTTCAAGCTGTGGAGCGGAAGTTTGGTCCTTTTCTTGAAAAGATGGAATATGTAAATTTCGGCGGCGGGCATCATATTACGCGTTCGGATTATGATACGGATCTTCTTTGCCGCCTGATAAATGATTTCAAAAAGAGGTATAACGTAAAAGTGTATTTGGAACCCGGTGAAGCAGTCGTGTTAAACACAGGGTTTCTTGTTTCAACGGTGCTTGATATTATTCCGGATAGGAATGCCGGGATGAATATTGTGATTGTCGATACGTCCGCCGCCGCGCATATGCCTGATGTTTTAGAGATGCCGTACCGGCCGAATATAATAGGCGCCGGAAAACCGGCCGAATATGGATATGCCTATAGACTAGGCGGACTTACGTGTTTGGCGGGCGACGTTATCGGCGACTATTCTTTCCCCAAACCTTTGAAAATAGGCAGTCGAGTTACATTTACGGACATGGCGCATTATACGATGGTGAAAAACAACA
>Ga0265594_1000595_pt1 | contig 29446 bp, 17 predicted proteins | sample saktaG_11_FD_190147 | JGI IMG/M metagenome (GOLD analysis project Ga0265594, IMG submission 190147) | Saline water microbial communities from Sakinaw Lake, British Columbia, Canada - sak_2011_5_24_80m | ecosystem: Environmental > Aquatic > Non-marine Saline and Alkaline > Saline ... | reverse complement strand
GAGTTAAGATGAAAGCGAAGCTTTCATCGCCTAAGACGAGCACAGCGAGGAGTTAAGATGAAAGCGAAGCTTTCATCGCCTAAGACGAGCACAGCGAGGAGTTAAGATGAAAGCGAAGCTTTCATCTCTTTAGAATGCACCCAAAAACAATATCAAGAAAAAATAATATTTTATTACACTTTTAGGACAATCGTTCTAAGGCGCAATATTTTTTGTTTTTTATTGTTGATTTTAATAAAAGATAAAAAATAGTTTTAAGGGGTTGACAAAATAATTATATTATGATACAATACAAGTGTTCTTTAATAATACAATATTAACAATAAACCTTAGGAGGTTGTCATGGAAAAGATTATGGAAGAGATCGTTATCTTCTTAACCGAACTCGATAAGTTCGTGATGTTGAGTTGTTTACTGGTGCCGATGACTGGGATACTGGTGTTGACCCTGCTAAACCAGTTGAGAAAAAGTGGCTCCAAAAGATTACTGATTCTTTATGGGGCTATGTTGACAACTAGTCTTGTCAGTGCCAGATTTGGTCCGCTTGCAGGTCTTCTTATCGGTACATTGACTGGAATGTTCGCCGGCATATTTATTTGTCCTTCTCCCCCCGATGAAGCGAACATTTCCCTTATACTTGCTGGCGTTTTCATTGGCGCATTGGTCAGCAATGGCGCTGACTTCTTCAGCGCCTATCTAGGGTTAGCAGGTGCATATTTTATATTTATAGTATGTACTTGTATCATTTCTTTTCTCTTTTCCTTTTTACTGGCAAAGTTAGTAGGGAAGATAAAAGGGGAATACCTAAAAGTCCAACTTGCCGAGTAAGAAAAGAAAACCATTGCCCGTGATATGTTTGCTATAAGTATCACGGGTTTTTTTTAAACTTATTCTCAAACAATATAACAGAATAAGAAAAATACTAATAATACAATTGGAAAAATATTAACATTTGTATCGTTTTAGGACGATCCCGATACAACCAAAATTGTCAATTTTGTAATTGTATCGAGGACCCTTGATTTTGTCACTAACGCAAAGCGTTAGACAAAATCGGGGTCGTCCTAAAACGATACAAATGCTATTTTAATTTTTATTGTTTGTATTATTAATGGAAAACTTTATTTCTTCTTTTCATTGTATCCGTGAGCGGGTGCATTTTGGGACGATCGTCTTAGAATGCACCCAAAAACAATATTAAGAAAAAATAATATTTTATTACACTTTTAGGACAATCGTTCTAAGGCGCAATATTTTTTGTTTTAGCCGATATTGATTTTATCCCCAGAAAGATGACTTGACTTGTTTTGTTCGGTTATTCTCTGTTATAATAACTTAATGTCTCCATATTAATCGAGGGTCTGTTGGACTTTGAAAGTTTAACACCCAAGCAAATTTGTTTATCAAATTTGGATATCCTCAATTGGTGTGGGAAAAGGTCGATAAAAACATTTTTAAAATAATATGATTATTCAAGATTGGTCAGCAATTACTTCAGGGGCGCTCCAAGGTCTTTGGCAGGGGTTTATAAAGTTTATCCCCCAATTGATAGGCGCCTTAATTGTCTTTATAGTGGGTTGGTTTATCGCTGTTTGGATTGGCCGACTCATTGCCGAGATTTTGAAACGACTAAGGTTTGATAAGATTTTTGAGAAAAGCAAGTGGGACGAAGCGTTAACCAAAGCGGATTTCAAAATGAAAATGTCTGATTTCATCGGCGGGATTATTAAATGGATATTGGTCATTGTTTTCTTATTGGCCGCGGTGGAAATTTTGGGTCTTAGTCAATTTGCCGGATTCTTAAAAGCGATTGTTATTTGGTTGCCTAATTTAGTGGTGGCGGTCGCAATTTTTGTGGTTGCTATAATTGTCGCTGATTTTTCAGAGAAACTAATTAAAGCAGTTGTTGAAAAAATGAAGGTTGGTTATAGCAAGTTTTTGGGCAGTTTGGTTAAATGGTCTATTTGGATTTTTGCCATTTTAGCGATCTTAACCCAGATAGGCGTAGCTAACGATATTGTCCAGATATTAATCAGCGGATTTGTGGCTCTGATTGTTATTAGTGCGGGGATTGCTTTTGGTTTAGGAGGGAGAGATGTAGCTAAAGATGTATTGGAAAACTTGAGAAGAAAGATTAAGGATTAGCCCTTGACAATCTTTCTTTATCTGTTAAACTCAAAAATAACATGGATGTTTTTGAATTAGATTTAATAAAAGAAAGCAGTTGAATTTCCTTTTTTTGAGTTAATTAAAAACTGCTTTTAACTGGAAGCAGTTTTTAAGTTTTTCCGATGGGGTGATAAGTAGTTCTTTACAAATCACTTTGTGCCTCGCGCAAGCCCACTGATAGATGCTGATTTAACTGATTAATGCTGATATATTTTATCGGCATAAATCAGCAAGGCGAGTGAAAACGAGCCAATCAGCGTAAATCAGCGGTCTCGCGCGGAGCGCGAGGTGTATATGGTTATTATTGATTACCGGCTAATGTTTTAAATCATAAGCAGGTTTTTTTAAAGGCAAATGGAGGATGCCTTGGAAGCGGGAGGCGATGAAGGACGTGGTGTGGCTGCGAAAAGCCTCGGGGAAGTGCTTAACAACTTTTGATCCGGGGATTTCCGAATGGGGAAACCCAGCATTGTCAAACAATGCTACCTGCCATTTATGGCGGGGGCGAACTCGGGGAAGTGAAACATCTCAGTACCCGAAGGAAAAGAAAACAAACATCGTGTCTCACTATTGTTCGACACTAAATTTCTAATTTTTAATTTCTAATTTCTAATCAATTTCTAATTTTTAATTTCTAATGACTAAAATATTTTTTGGGATTTGGGAGTTAGATATTGGGATTTAATTAGTAATTAGTAATTAGTTATTAGTTATTTCCGTGGCGAGCGGTAGCGAGACACGGTGATATTTCCTTAGTAGCGGCGAGCGAAAGGGAAAGAGCCCAAACTGCTTTGTGCTTCGCACAAAGCAGGGTTGTAAGGGAATAACGTTGGAGATTTTTCTGTTTCGATAGGAAAGTTTCTAAGGGAGAACAATTAGGTGAATAGTTAGTCAAATGACCCTGGAAGGGGCAACCAAAGAAGGTGATAGTCCTGTAGGCGAAAACTATATCACGCTCCTTGTTATTTTACTTGAGTACCTTGAGGTAAGAACACCTTGAGGGAATCCGGCTGGACTGTCAGCCAAGGCTAAATACTACCCGCTTACCGATAGTGAATTAGTACCGTGAGGGAAAGGTGAAAAGTAGGGGGGTGACCCCGGTGAAATAGAACCTGAAACCATTTGCTTACAAAGAGTAGGAGCTTTGTGCTTCGCACAAGGAATTTCTAATTAACCTAATTTTTAATTAACCTAATCAATTCCCAATGTCTAATGATAAAATGACTAAAAAATTTTAAACATTAGACATTTAAAAATTGGGGGTCAAAGAAGATTCTCTTCTTTTCTACCTTCGCTAACACTTGGGATTTGATTAGAAATTAGAAATTAGAAATTAGTAATTTCTCGTGCGGAGCGCGAGGTGACTGCGTGCTTTTTGTAGAACGAGCCAACGAGTCCGAGTATATAGCTTGTTTAAGCCCTTCTGGGGCGCAGACACAGTGAAAGCAAGCGTTAAAAGCGCGTTTTTTGTTATATGCTCGGGACCCGAAGCCAGGCGAGCTTGCCATGGCCAGGGTGAACCCTGCTGAAAAGCGGGGGGAGGCCCGAACCCGTGAGTCGTGCAATACTCTGGGATGAGCTGTGGTAAGGGGTGAAAGGCCAATCAAGCCTGGTAATAGCTGGTTCTCCCCGAAATAACTTTAGGGTTAGCCTCGTTTTTTATTTTCTGGGGGTAGAGCACTGGAGGGATTATCTTGGGTTTACCCGGATTCTCCCACCAAACTCCGAATACCAGAATTACCACTGCTTCGCAGTGGAATGAAACGGGAGTTAGACCGTGGGAGCTAAGTTCCATGGTCGAGAGGGAAACAGCCCAGACCACAATCTAAGGTCCCTAAATTAGAACTAAGTGTGATAAGGAAGTGTTTTGGCTTTGACAGGTAGGAGGTTTGCTTAGAGGTAGCAATCCTTTAAAGAAAGTGTAATAACTCACTATTCTATTACGCCAAGATGCGCCGAAGATGTAGGGGGCTCAAGTTCTGTACCGAAGATGTGGCTCTTGTGCTTCGCACAAGCCCACTGATAGATGCTGATTTAACTGATTGATGCTGATATATTTTATCGGCATAAATCAGCAAGGCGAGTGAAAACGAGCCAATCAGCGTAAATCAGTGGTCTCGCGCGGAGCGCGAGGGGGTAGGGGAGCGTCCTTCATTCATTGAAGCTGAACCGTAAGGTTTTGTGGAGAGTGAAGGAGTGAGAATGTTGGCATGAGTAATCGCAATCCCGATGAAAGTTCGGGACACCGAAAGCCTAAGGTTTCCTTGGCAATGACAATCAGCCAAGGGTTAGGCGGTCCTAACCGTGCATCCGAAGGGATGTGAGGGATGGACAGCCGGTTAATATTCCGGCCCCCCAGCGCTTTTTTGATAAGGTGCGAAATTTAGTAGGCAAGGCGAGTGATTGGATTCTCGTCCTTAATCTAAGGTTCGCTAAGGATTAAGGGGAAGCTTCGCTACGGCGAAGTGAACCTTGTTGAGCAAGTTTCCTAGAAAAGCCTTTGAGAGCTAAAAGCGTTGGGTCCGTACCGCAAACTGAAACAGGTAGGCGAGCATAAATGTGCTAAGGTGAACGGGTGAAACCTAGTTAAGGAACTCGGCAAAAAAGTGGTCGTAAGTTCGCAATAAGACCTCCCTCTCTTGTGCTTCGCACAAGCCCACTGATAGATGCTGATTTAACTGATTAATGCTGATATATTTTATCGGCATAAATCAGTAAGGCGAGTGAAAGCGAGCCAATCAGTGTAAATCAGCGGTCTCGTGCGGAGTGCGAGGAGGGCGCAGCTAATGTTCCCTGGCGACTGTTTAACAAACACACAGGTCCCTGCTTAACTCATAAGAGGATGTATAGGGGCTGAAACCTGACCAGTGTTCGTGTGTTAACAATGCCGGTCTCTTGCTTCGGTGAGAGGCTGAGTGTTCCAAGCCACGAATAAACGTCGGCCCTAACTCTGAGGGTCCGAAGGTAGCGTAATCCCTTGCCGTGTAAGTTACGGCCCGCATGAAAGGTTTAACGACTGGGGAACTGTCTCAACTAGGTGCCCGATGAAAATGCAATAAGGGTAAAGATGCCCTTTACCTGCGGCTAGACGGAAAGACCCCGGGAGCTTTACTACAGGCTCTCATTGGGTTATTAATTTGAATGCGTAGCGTAGCGGGTAGACTTTGATGTCTGTCTTTCGGGGCAGGCGGAGTCGCCAATGAAACACCCGTCTTTCAAGTTGATAATCCTAACCCAGCACATAAATTCACAGGAGATTTACGCGTTATATTCAATTTTATTTCGTGTGAATTTATGTGCTGGGAACAGTGAGTGTTGGGTAGTTTAAGTGGGGCGCTTTTCTCCTAAAAAGTAACGGAGAAGTTTAAAGGTTGGCTAGGAACGGATGGAAATCGTTCTGATACCGCAAAGGGATAAGCCAGCTTTACTGCGAGACGGACATGTCGAGCAGTCTCGAAAGAGGAACTTAGTGAACCGACCTTAATTAGCAGAATTGGGGGAGATAATCGGATAAAAGCTACCCCGGGGATAACAGGTTAGTAGAGCCCGAGAGTCCATATCTACGGCTCTGTTCGACACCTCGATGTCGGCTCAACTCATCCTGGGGCTGAAGAAGGTCCCAAGGGTTTGGCTGTTCGCCAATTAAAGAGTTACGCGAGCTGGGTTCAGTACGTCGTGAGACAGTACGGACCCTATCTACCGTAGGCGCCGAGTCTTGAGAGATTTTGCTCGTAGTACGAGAGGACCCGAGTGAGTTAACCTCTGGTGTACCAGTTGTTGTGCCAACAGCACCGCTGGGTAGCTAAGTTGATTTGGGATAAGCGCTGAAAGCATATAAGCGCGAAACCTTTCTCAAGATTAGGACTCAAGCGTTCGTACTTCACTGCGTTCGACACAAAATCGTGTAGCATGTAGCATATAACATATAACATTTAAATTTTCTTTCTTGGGTTATAAGTTATAAGTTATATGTTTTGTGATCGGAGTGTTGAGCTTAGCGAGGTGCGAGCGCATAAGATCAGTCGAAGACTACGACTTTGATAGGCTCCAAGTGTAAATATGGTAACATATTAGCTGAGGAGTACTAATAGATCGTTTTATCTGCTTTTATTAAGTTAAAATCTTTAGCTGGTAATCAATGATAACCTATAAATTAAGACCCCTAATATTTGGCGGTAATACCGAGGTTGTCCCACCCGTTCCCATTCCGAACACGGAAGTGAAATACCTCAGGGCCGATGATAGTGTTTAACGCGAAAGTAGGTCGCCGCCAGTTATTAGGGGTTTTAATTTAGAAAATATCTCCATATAATATAATTAGAGGTTATTTTTATTAAAATGGGTTTTGAAAAATTTAAAATAATTATATTAATATTCTTAATTGCGTTGGTAATTTTTTCTTTGAGCAATTTTTTAAACTTAAATGTAAGAAACGGTTTCTTTTCTTTTTTTTCTCCCCTCCAAAAATTTCTTTGGCGAGAGAGTAGTTCTCTCTCCTATTTTTTAAATAACTTCTTGGACTCTAAGGGTTTGGGGATAGAAAATGAGAATCTCAAAAAAGAAAATTTTATCTTAAAAGAGAAAATTTTAGAATTGGAAGATCTTCGGAAGAACAATGAGATTTTTAAAAAAGCATTAGAATTGGGGATTCAAAAGGACTTCGATTTGGTCTTTACGGAAGTTCTCTTGAAGAAAAGTGAAGAGGACTCTATTTTGGTGAGCTCCGGAAGCAAGGATGGTATTTTAATAGGAATGCCCCTGATTAACGAGGAGAAGATTCTGATAGGAAAAATTAATAAGGTCTTGCCTGATTTTTCTGAAGTAGATTTAATTTCCAAAAATAGCTTTACTTTTTCAGTTGAGGTAAAAAATGGAGAAAAGTCCCTCTTAGCCGTAGCCAAAGGGAAGGGGGGGGGTAAAATGAGAATAGAGCTTTTACCAAAGGACTCTTTGGTAGAGGAGGGAGATATTGTGAGTACATCTCTTTTGGGCGGGAAGTTTTTAAGCATATTTTTGGTGGGAGAGATAAAAAACATTGACAGGTCTGACTCTAAACCCTTTCAAGAAGGGGAGATAATTCCTTATTTTAAGGATATTAAATTAGAAAAATTATTTATTGTAAAAAATTTTCCTCTCGAAAACGAATTTTAAGTTCGAAGCAACTCACATATAGTAATATTTTGATTTTCAGATATTAGCCAGGAATTAAAATATGTCTTTTTTAAAACACCTTTTTTCCATTGCCATTTTTTTCTTTTTGGTTCTTTTTCAAGAAAGTTTTCTCAATGGATTTAATTTTTTCATTTTTTTTCCTCCTTTATATTTATTTTTTTTATTTTTAGTTGTATTTTTTGAAGAAGACAATTCAAAGGTAATAGTAATTTCTATTTTAAGTGGTTTAATTTTGGATTTTTTTTCTTTTTATCTTTTTGGTTTCTTTACCCTTATTTTTCTTTTGGATTCTCTTCTCACAAAAAAAATTTCTCGCTTATTCAAAAAATCAAAAGTTTCATCTTTTGTAGTTCTTTTTGTTATATTCTTTTTACTTTTTAAGATATTTTTAATTTTAGGGGAACTCATCCTTGGTCATTTATGATTTTCTCAAAAAAAATGAAAAACGAATATTTTTCAGAAAGTCCTAAAAGAATTAAGAAGAAATATAATATTTTTAACGGGAGGAGAAAAATAAATTCCGTTCCTTTAGAAATTGAAGAAATATTTTTAGATAATCTTCTTAAGAAAAGAAAAGACGACCCCCAGTCGGAGACAAGAAAAATAGAATCCCCATTAGAGGAAAGCAAGTTCTCAAATTTTCTTATTTTTAGCGCCTTTCTCTTATTGCTTATTTTGGGGTATTCCTTTAATCTCCAAGTTTTAAATTACAAAAAATATGATGAGTTGAGTTTGAGAAACAAGTTTTTAGACCTAAAAATAAAAGCGGAGAGAGGGATAATTTACGATACGAATATGAAACAATTGGTCTTTAACGAAACGAGTTTTGACCTTTGGGCAAGGACTTCTTTGCCAGAAAAAACATTAAAAAAAATTTCAAAAATTACAAATATTCCTCAAGACCAATTAGAGGAGAAAATTGCCGGAGGGCTGGAAGAATGGGTTTTATTGAAAGAAGCTCTTTCTCATCAGGAACTGGTTTTTTTTGAAACGGAAACTAACGACTTGGATGATATAAAAATCAAGAAGCAAATTAAAAGGAATTATTTTGAAGAAAAAGGTCTGTCTCATATTCTTGGTTATTTGGGAAAAATATCTCCTGATGAGTTTAAAGAATTTGGCAAAGATTATCAGATACAGGACTATGTTGGCAAAGAAGGATTGGAAAGACAATATGAAAGTGTCTTAGCCGAAAAAAAAGGGATATTGGAAATAGAAAAAGATGCTAAAGGGGAGGAGATTTTTCAAAAAATAAAGAGTGAGCCCCAGTCAGGGTCTAATTTGGTTTTAAACATAGACATTGAGTTAGAGAAAAAAATCAGCGAAGTATTGGAAAGAAGTATTAAAAATGGGCAGGCGAAAGCAGGGGTAATTGTTGTTTTAAATCCCGAGAATGGAGCGGTCTTATCTTCGGTCTCCTTACCTTCTTTTGATAATAATCTTTTTGCTCAAGGGATTAGCCAAAAAGAATTAGAAAAATTGAACGAAGACCCCAATAACCCCCAGCTAAACAGGGCATTGGGGGGCGTTTATCCTGTTGGTTCGACAATTAAACCCTTTTTGGGGGTAGCGGGATTGGAGGAAAAAGTAATTACGGAAGAAACGAATTTATTTTGTCCCTTAGATTTATGTTTAGAGAACAAGTATAGTGAGGAACTTGAATGTTTTTCCGATTGGAAGTTTCATGGGTATACATCTATTAAAAAAGCCATAGCCGAATCGGTTAACCCCTTTTTTTATATGCTCGGCGGAGGATATGACGCTCCAAGTTCGGTTGATATTAGATTGCCGAAACATTTTGAGGGCTTAGGAGTTTTGAAGATTGAGAGTTGGCTTAAAAAATTTGGGTGGGGAGAAAAAACGGGAGTGGATTTGCCGGGGGAAGTTAAGGGACGAGTGCCAAGTCCTGATTGGAAGGAAGAATATTTTGAAACAGCCCTTTCCCAAAAATGGTATTTGGGTGACACTTATAATCTTTCAATTGGTCAAGGGTATATTTTAGTTAGTCCTATTCAAGTCGCTTCCGCTTTTCAAGCCATTGCCAATGGCGGAAGGATATTCAAACCGAAATTAGTCAAGAAAATAGACGAGGAAACGGTAAGACCAGAGATATTAAAAGAGGCCTTTATCCAACCAGAATCAATTAATATCATTAAGGAGGGGATGAGACAGGCGGTGAGTTTACCATCCGGTTCGGCTTATTATTTAAACAGTTTGCCAGTTAAAGTTGGAGCCAAGACTGGGACAGCCGAAACAGGGAAAGAGGAGGTCTATCATAATTGGATAAGCGTTTTTGCTCCCTATGATAACCCGGAAATTGTTATGGTTATAATGATAGAAGATGTCCAAGGAGTTCAGGCCTTAACTCAAATTGCTGCCTATGAAATTCTTGATTGGTATTTCAGCAATAATCAATTATAATGAAGTCAATGGCTAATATATCTGAAATTAGAAAAAATAGGATAAAGAAGGTAAGAAAAATTTTATCTTTGGGTTTTGAGTCCTATCCTATGAAAACGGAAAGAACTCATAAAATATCCGAAGTTATCAAATCCTTTTCCAAATTAGAGTTGGGAGGGAAGGAGGTTGTTTTAGTGGGGAGAATTGTGAGCTGGCGGGGACATGGCGGATTAATTTTTTTGGACCTGAAAGACGGGACTGATAAAATCCAAACTTTTTTAAGAAAAGACAAAATCGGGGAAAAAGGATTCAAGTTTTTCCAAGATATTTTTGATATCGGCGATATTATTGAAGCAAAAGGAGAGTTAATTAAAACAAAAACAGGCGAAAAAACATTAGAGATTTCTGACTTTAAGATTTTGACAAAATCACTAAGACCATTGCCGGAAAAATGGCATGGCTTGAAAGATGTTGAGGAAAGATATCGAAAAAGATATTTAGATTTGATTTTTAATGTTGAAGTCAAGAAAAATTTTGAGTTAAGGTCCAAGATTATTAGAAATATAAGAAATTTTTTGGAGGAAGAAGATTTTATAGAAGTAGAAACCCCAATTTTACAACCCCTTTATGGGGGAGCGAAAGCCAAGCCCTTTAAGACCCATCTGAACGCTTTGGATATGGATTTATATTTGAGAATTTCACCGGAGCTTTATTTGAAACGACTTTTAGTTGGCGGATTTGAAAAGGTCTATGAAATAGGCAAGTGTTTTCGGAATGAAGGAATTGATAAGCATCATAATCCGGATTTTACAATGTTGGAGTTTTATTGGGCATTCAGCGATTACAAAGATCTAATGAAGTTAACCGAAAGAATGTTTGATTTCGTGTTGGGAAAAGTTTTCCGAAAGACAGAAATAGAATACGAGAATAAAAAAATTATTTTCAAAAGCCCATGGGAAAGAGTAGAGTTTAACGAACTTTTGAAAACGCAAACAGGAATAGATTTTGAAGAAATTTCTAAAGAAGGATTATTAAAAAAGGCAAAGGCGTTAAATATAAAGACAGGGGGAGAAATGTCTAAGGTAGAAATTGCTGATGAGATTTATAAAAAATATTGTCGTCCAAAGATTTTGAACCCAACCTTTATTATCCACTATCCCGCAGGATTCCAACCCTTAGCCAAATCTCTTCCTAAGGACTCTTCTAAACTGGCTAATTTTCAATTGGTGATTGGAGGGATAGAATTAGTGAACGCTTTCTCGGAACTTAACGACCCCTTGGAACAAGAAAAAAGATTCAAGGAGCAAGAGACCTTGTTTAAAAAGGGGCTCGAAGAGGCCCAAAGGATTGATAAGGATTTTTTGGAGGCCTTAGAATATGGGATGCCTCCCGCTTCCGGGTTTGGGATGGGGATAGGTCGGTTGGTAGCATTGTTAACCGGTTCTAATAGCTTGAGGGAAGTGATACTTTTTCCGACAATGCGCCGAAAAAAATGAAAAATGTAAAATGAAAAATGTAAAACGACAAATAAAAATTAAAAAAGAAAATTAGTTTAATTATTTTTTAGATTTTAGATTGTCGTTTACCGAGCACCCATTTATGGATGCGAGGTGAAGATGAGAGCGTAGCTCTCATCGCCTTTAGTTTTTAATTTAAAGAAGTGAGTATGGGCAATCAAGAAAACAACAAAAGTGGGCCAGCCGACTACACTAATTTTCTTGAAACAAAAGAAGGTGTTTCAGAAGTTGCCTCCAAGAAGAAGAAAAAAGGGCTGTCTTTTTCTTCTTTGAAGGGTCTTTGGGTGGAGACAGATAAAAAGACAAAAATAGAATTGATTATTTTTTTAATTATTATTATTTCAATAGCGGTTATTTTGATAATTTCTTTTTCTTCAGCAAAACATAAAGCATCGGGAGAACTTTATACTCCATCAGCAGAACGCTCAGTAGAAGACGCTGGATCTCCAGCAGATATCACTCCTTAGAATTTAAAGAATTATAAAATTATGCATTTGAAACATACCAACAATAAAGGATTTACGCTCATTGAAATACTTATAGTGATTGCCATTATTGGTTTATTGGCTTCGGTTGTTTTAGTTTCTTTTCCCAGTGCGATGAAGAAAGTTAGAGATGCTCAAAGGTTGCAGGATGTTAGCCAGATTATCACCGCTTTGGAGGTCTATAAAGCCAATAACGGTAGTTATCCTCCTATTTCCTCGGATTCTTGTTGCGATGGTTGGGACCAGGGTCCTTGCGATACAAATCCTTTTATAGAAGCATTGGTAACTAGCGATTCGGCGACCATAGTTCCGGTTGATCCCGCCGGCGGTTCGGGAACCGGATGTTACGGCTATAATTATTATCGTTATTCCGCCAGTAGTTATGGTTGCGATAGCTCAAGGGGAGCATATTATGTTTTAGGGATTAGAAATATGGAATCTGGCGGGTCCCCTTATCCTGATAGTCCAGGATGGAGTTGTTCCAGCAGAAATTGGCAAAATGAATTTGATTGGGTAACGGGAAGATTTGAAAAATAAAGAGTTTGGTCTGAAAATTCGGGCTCGTAGAGTATAGGATTTTCAGCAACCAAACCTTTACCCAGCACTTATTTCTATAAAAACACAAAACAGAAATTAACATTATCATTCAGAATTACAAAGTTAAAACCATTGTAATGTTTCCATAGAAATAAGTGCTGGGTGTAAGAACTCGTAAGCTCATTCACCCTTGCGGGTTCGTTCGCTAACGATTTCTAATATGTTAGATATTAATTTTATTCGTCAGAACCCTGAAAAAGTCAAAAAGGGTTGTTTAAAAAAACAAGTTGATATTGATATTAATCGTCTTTTGGAATTGGACGAAAAGAGAATAGGAGAACTAAAAAAAATAGAAGCATTGAGAGCGGAGCAAAACAAGATTAGTCGTCAAAGTGGAGGAGAAAAGGGGATAGATGAATCCATAAAGAGGGCCAAGGCCTTGAAGGAAAAAATAAAAGAGGAGGAAGAAAGATTTAAAACAACAAAAGGGGATTTTGATGAATTAATGTTTAAAATCCCCAATTTGCCTTTTGACGATGTCCCCGAAGGGAAAGACGAAAGAGGAAATATAGTGGTCAAAAAAAATGACCGAGTTCCTAATTTTAAATTCCCGGTGAGAAATCATTTAGAGATAGGAGAAGAGCTGGATTTGATAGATGTTAAAAGAGCAGCTAAGGTCTCGGGTACCCGATTTGGCTATTTGAAAAACGAAGCGGTATTGTTAGAGTTTGCTCTAATAAGCTTTGCTTTTGATAATTTAGTCAAAGAAGGATTTATCCCTATTATCCCGCCGGTTTTAATGAAACCAAAAATGCTTAAAGCAATGGGTTATCTTGACACTAAGCAAGACAGGGAAGAAAGATATTTTTTGGAAAAAGACGATTTATTTTTAGCTGGGACATCTGAACAACCCATAGGAGCGATGCACCAAGGAGAAATTTTAGAAGAAAAGGACTTACCCAAAAGATACATTGGATTTTCAAGTTGTTTTAGGGAGGAGGCGGGTTCTTATGGTAAGGATACTAAAGGGATATTAAGAGTTCATCAATTTGACAAAGTAGAAATGTTCAGTTTTTGCCATCCCGAAAAATCAAAAGAAGAACATAAGTTTCTTGTCTCTTTGGAAGAAAAATTAATCAAAGAATTAAAACTGCCCTATCAATTAGTTCATTTGTGCGGAGGCGATAGCTCTCGGGTCTCGGCTTCAACTTTTGATATTGAGGTCTGGATGCCCGGTCAGAATAAATACCGGGAAACCAATTCTTGTTCTAATTGTACCGATTTTCAATCTCGGAGATTAAATATTCGTTATCAGGACAGCAAGACCAATAATTTAGAGTTTGTCCACACATTGAACGGAACAGTTTTTGCCATTGGTCGAATACTTATTGCTATTATAGAAAATTATCAGACCGCGGATGGGAGAATAGAAATACCAGATGTTTTGACAAAATATCTAAACTCAAAAACAATTCCCTTTATCCCAAGAAAGAAGAACTAAATATTATGTTAAAGATAAAAGAAAATATTCCTAAGGAATTATGGAATAGTTTTTTAATCTCAAATGGCGGAAGGTTTCTTCAGTCCTACGAATGGGGAGAGTTTCAAAGTTCACTTGGGAAAAAAATTTGGCGATTGGTAATTTTTCAAGACAGCTCAATTATGGCCTCTGCCCAGTTTATAAAAGACCCTTTTTCTTTTGGGGGAAGGTCTTTTTTTTATATTCCTTTTGGTCCAACTTTTAGGAAAAATATCAATGAAGAAATAAAAAAAGAATCCCTCAACTTGATTTTAGAAAGAATTAAAGAACTAAATCAAAAAGAAAAAACGATTTTTTTAAGAATTGAACCGTTCTCCGATTTCCCTAAAAATTTCGCTTACAAAATCTCATCTAAAAGAGTTCAACCCCAAAAGACCTTAATTTTGGATTTGGAGAAAGAAGAAGAAAAAATTCTAAAAAATTTTACTTACCGGGTTAGATATAATATAAGATTAGCCGAAAAAAGGGGAGTAAAAATTGAAATTAAAAATAAATATCTTCCGGATTTTTATAATTTGATGGAAAAAACCGCCAAGAGAGACGAATTTTGTTCTTTTAAGGAAAGGCGTTATCAAAAATTATTTGATTTCAGTAGTTCCGATTTAAAAGTTAAATTGCTCCTTGCTTATTATAAGGAAAAAATAATCGCGGCTAATATCTTATTCTTTTTTAATTCAAGGGTAACTTGTCTGCACGGAGCTTCGGATTGGGAATATCGCTCCTTGAAAGCGGTCGCTTTGCTCCAATGGGAGGCGATGAAAATGGCGAAAAGAGAAGGATACCGGGAATATGATTTTTGGGGGGTTGACGAAAAAAAATGGCCGGGTCTAACATTTTTTAAAAAAAGTTTCGGAGGGAAAGAAGTTAAATATCCCAAAGGGATAGAAATAGTTTTCAGCAGAACTTGGTATTTCTTATATAGGATTTTTAGAAAAATAAGAAAATTATTTTGATTTACTTTTTTTACTCCTTGGTAGGAGGAATAATTCATAAGTTTACGAATATCAATATATATGGCGAAAAAAAACATTGAAAAAATTTTAAAAATATTAGCCCGAGCAGTTTTAAAAAAACAGGTTCCTCAAATTGTCAGTATTACTGGAAGCATTGGGAAAACATCAACCAAAGAGGCAATCTATTTTGTTTTGAGAAAAAAGTTCAGAGTCAGGCGAAATACCAAAAATTACAATAATGAAATAGGAGTCCCTTTAACGATTTTAGGGGAGGTTTCGCCGGGAAAATCAATTTTGGGCTGGCTCAAAGTTTTTTTAAAATTTTTTAATTTAATTATATTTAAGAAAAAAAATTATCCCGGGATATTGATTTTAGAAACAGCGGCCGATAAACCGGGCGACTTGAAATATCTAATGGAAATTTTTCCCTCTGGGCTATTAAGAGTCGCTGTTTTAACAGCTGTTGCTCCAGTCCATTTACAAGGTTTTGCTTCACAAAAGCGAGTCAAGATGAAATCGAAGATTTCATCGCGAATAGAGTTTTTCGGGGGGCTGGATAATATCTTTAAAGAAAAAATTATCCCTTTTTCTTTCTTGAAAAAAGATGGTTTCGCCATTGTCAATAAAGATAATTGTGATTTTGAAAAGATGAATTTGGCTTCAAGATTTATCACTTATGGGATAGAAAAAGATTCTGACTTAATGGCTCGGGATATTAAGGTTGACCGGCAAGGGTTAAGATTTGATTTCACTTATCAAGAAAGACATTTCCATTTTTCATTAAAGGGAGGAACTTCTTCCCATCAGATATATTCTCTCTTGGCGGCTGTTTCGGTTGGACTTTGCTATGGTATGGGGATAGAACAAGCATCTTTGGGTTTGAGGGATTATGAAGTTTTAGCTGGCAGAATGCACCAGTTGAAAGGGCTTAATAATTCAATAATTATTGACGATACTTATAATTCTTCTCCCCAAGCAGTTAAAAAAGGTCTAAGGTCCTTAGCCGATTTGCCCTTTGGGGAAAGAAAGATAGCTGTCTTGGGAGCAATGTTAGAGTTGGGGGAAGAGAGCGATAATTTCCATCGATTAGTTGGGGGATTGGCAGCTAAGGAAAAAGAGATTGATTATTTAATAACCTTAGGGGATAAAGGAAAAATTATTTCCGAAGGGGCGCTTGGAGGGAATATGTCTCGAGAAAAAGTTTTCAATTTTGAAACATTGAAAGAAATCTCGGATTTTTTAAAGGGATTTATTCAAAAAGACGATGTTCTACTGGTTAAGGGTTCACAGGGGACAAGAATGGAGAAAATTGTTCAAGAAATAATACTGGAACCAGAAAAGGCCAAAGACCTTTTAGTTCGCCAAGGAGAAGAATGGCAGGATAAATAAGTGGAAAAGTGCAAAAGTGTAAAAGTGTACAGGCGATGAACACTTCGTGTTAATCTTGACTCGTTTTTACTTCGTAAAAAACTCGTAGATAATAATTTGTGCTATGGGTCGATATAAACCCAAAAGAAAATATAAGACAAAGAAAAAATCTCTTTTGAAGAGGCGTCTTTTTTGGGATATTATTTTAGTTTTTATTTTAATTTCCTCAATTGCTTATTTTTTATTTTTTTCTCAACTTTTCAAGATTGAAAAAATAGAAGTTAATGTCCAAGAGGAAGCCCTGAAAAACAAAATCCAAGTTTTAGTAGAAAATAAAAAGGGCTCCAATTTTTTCTTATTTAAAGCCCGAGAAATGGAAGATAATCTTTTGAGCGAATATCCGGAAATTGAGTGGTTGAAAATTAAAAAAGTTTTTCCGGACAACTTTGTTCTGAACCTGAAAAAGAGAGAAGCCGTGAATATTTTTTGTTTTAGCGGGCAAGAGGCAGAAAATAGTTGTTCTTTAATTGACAAGCAAGGAATTCTTTTTCCCGGGTTCTTTTCCGAAGACCTCACTATGATTTTTGGGTTGGAAAAACCTTCTTCCGAAACGATGTCTAATATCCTAAAAATTGAAAAGACCTTTAATGAACAATTGGGAATTGAAATTGAAAAATTTATTTTAGACGACAACAAAAAGATAATTTTAAGTATGGTCGAAGAATGGGAAGTTTATTTTGATTTATCGGGAGATGTAGATTTGGCTTTGACTAAAATTAAACTACTTTTAGAAAAAGAAATTTTTCCGGAGGAAAGAAAAAATCTTAAATATATTGATTTAAGATTTCCCAAGGCATACTATAAGTGGGCGGACGATTAAAACCACTTTTTTGTTTTGAAAAAAACAATCATTGAAAATGTCCCTAAAAACATAATTCCGATTATTATCCAAAAATCGTTGGAACTTTGAGTAAAAGGCAAATATTTGGTATTCATTCCAAATATCGCTGCCAACAAAGTTAAGGGAAAAACGATAACTGAAAAAATTGTCAAAACCTTGATTATTTGGTTGGTCTTATTGCTCAAAAGGGACTGGTTGGTAGAGTCCAAAGCGGATAATGTTCTAAACTGGGTTTCCAAAATGCTGTTTATTTGCTCGTATAAGGTTCTTAAATTATGGAAATAGGGGATAGTTTTTTTGTTAAAGGTTTTTTCCACTTCTTTAATCAAGCTTTTTAAGACCAAGCCGGACGGGGCGACAATTCGCTGAAAACCGATAATGTCTCTTTTAACTAATGACATTTGGTTGACCGCTTTTTCGTAATTCTTTTCATAGATAAGGTTTTCAACCTTGTCTATGTTTTGTTTAATATGACCAAGTTTCGGAAAACAGGCCGAAAATATTCCTTCAATGATTCTGTATAAAAGTTCTTCCGTTCCTTGCTTGGTGTATTCTTCCGCTATTTCTTTATAAAGATTACATTTATCAAAAATGGCTTTTAGGGGGACTATATCTTTATAATGAGTCGTGATGATATAATTTTTGGAAACAATAATATCCAATTCAAAGGGGATTGTTTGAAATGTTTTTTTGTCAAAATAAGGATAGAAAAGAGTAATGAAAAAATAGCCGTTGAAGTTTTCTATTTTAGGGTAATCAATAGGCGGGAGAATTTCTTTTAGAACCAAAGGGTGAAGATTAAAATTCTTTTTAAGATATTCAATATCTCTATCGTTTGGATTTTTTATTTCTACCCAAGTTATCGTTTTCGTTTTTAGTATATGCATGTTTTTTTATTTTAATTTATTCTAACAAAAAGGCAAGGAAAAGAAAACCCAAGCTAAGGGATAATAATATTTATGTCCCTCGGCGATTTTTTCGCCGAGGGCTTTTTTTATTTTAGAACCAATTACTTAAAACTCGTATGCGGTCGCCGGTTTATTTTAAGCATAATTGATCTGATTTAATATAAAAAATGACGGGGTTAAACCCAGTCATTTTTCTTTTTAGGAAAGGGCAAAAAGTGTGTACATATTACCCGAGGTTCTTGATTATTTTTTTTAGTAGGTTATAATAAAAGATGTAAATATCGTCTTTTATTTGAAGTATGATTGAAGAAAAAAAGAGTTTGGAATTAAGTGAAATTAAGAAGAAGTTAAAAGAGTGTGAGAAATTAAAAGAGGAATACTTGAATGGCTGGCAACATTCCCGGGCTGATTTTTTGAATTACAAGAAAAAGGAAGAAGAAAGAATCGGCTCTTTTTTGGATTTTGTTAAAAAAAATTGGCTTTTGGAGATTTTAAATATCCATGATAATTTAGAAAGAGCGAGAGAACATACGCCGGGAAACTTAAAAGATATTGAATGGGTCAAAGGGGTTTTGCAGATAGAAAATCAATTTCATCAATTTTTTAAAAAACAAGGCGTGAAAAGATTAGAACCTCTTGGCGAAAAGTTCGATCCCTCTTTTCATGAAGTGGTTGAAGAAGTAGAATTAAAAGATAAGGAAAAGGGGATAATCATTGAAGTCATAGAGAAGGGATACTTGGTGGGCGAGAAATTGTTGAGGACGGCCAAAGTAAAAATTAGCAAATAAAATTAACCTAATTGACCTAATATCTAATTAATCTAATCAAATCCCAAATTACAAACAAATCCCAAATAATAAATAATAAATAATAAATAATAAATAATAAATAATAAATAATAAATAATAAATAATAAATAATAAATAATAAATAATAAATAATAAACAGGTTTAGGGGTTGGGATTTAGAGTTTAGAGCTTTAACTCTAATTGGGTGTTAGGCATCAGACATTGATTACCCGAGCGATAGCGAAGGGTAGAGAAGAGATTTATCTCTTCGATTAGAATAATTAGAATAATTAATAATCTATAAACTTATGAAAATATTAGGTATTGATTTAGGAACAACTTTTTCGGCGATGGCTGTTATTGAAGGGGGAGAGCCGAAAATTGTTGAAAACAAAGAAGGCAATAGAACTACTCCTTCAATTGTTACTTTAACCAAAAATAACGAGAGGTTGGTTGGTGTTTTGGCTAGAAGACAAGCCATTACTAATCCGACCAATACTATTTTTTCAACGAAGCGATTGATAGGTCGTCGTTTTTCCGATCCAGAAGTCCAGAAAGATAAAAAACTTTTACCCTACGAAATTAGAGAGTCCTCCAACGGAGGAGTGGAAATAAAGATGGGAGAGAAATGGTATAAAACAGCCGAGGTCTCGGCAATGATTTTGCAGAAATTGAAGCAAGACGCCGAGGAAAAATTGGGAGAAAAAATTACAGATGCTATCATCACTTGCCCGGCTTATTTTGACGATTCCCAAAGGAAGGCCACAAAAGTCGCCGGGGAAATTGCTGGATTTAATGTTAAAAGGATTATCAACGAACCGACAGCGGCCGCTTTGGCTTATGGTTTAACAAAGAAAAAAGACCAGCAGATTATTGTCTATGATTTTGGGGGAGGAACATTTGATATTTCAATTTTGGATATTTCCGAAGATACTGTTGAAGTAAAAGCGACTGGCGGGGATACTCATTTGGGGGGAGACGATTTTGACCAAAGGATAATGGATTGGGTGGTTGGAGAGTTTAAAAAAGACCAAGGGATTGATTTGTCAAAAGACACATTGGCCTTACAAAGGATTAAAGAAGCGTCTGAAAAAGCCAAAGTGGAACTTTCTTCCAGCTTGGAAACGGAAATTAATTTGCCCTTTGTTACATCTGACGCAAATGGGCCCAAGCACCTTCTTTTGAAATTAACAAGGTCTAAATTGGAAAGCATGGTTGCTGATTATATTGAAAGATCAATGGACCTCGTTAAAAAAACCTTAAAGGAAATAAAGTTTGAACCGAAAGATATTGAAGAAATCGTTTTAGTGGGAGGGCAGACCCGAATGCCGAAAATTCAGGAGGAAATTAAAAAAATCTTTGGGAAAGAACCAAATAAAGAAATTAACCCTGATGAAGTGGTGGCCATTGGAGCGGCAATTCAGGGAGGAGTTCTTCAGGGAGATGTCCGTGATGTTTTACTTCTTGATGTCACTCCTTTAGGTTTGGGCATAGAAACATTGGGAGGAGTGAATACTATTTTAATTGCTAAAAATACCACTGTGCCGACATCAAAAACCCAGGTTTTTTCTACGGCTGCCAATGGTCAAACATCGGTAGAGGTTCATGTTTTACAGGGTGAAAGGTCAATGGCTAAGGACAGTAAAACCTTAGGGAGATTTATGTTGGAAGGCATTCCTTCCGCTCCTCGCGGTATCCCCCAAATTGAGGTCTCATTTGATATTGACGCTAATAGTATCTTAAATGTTTCGGCGAAAGATAAAGCAACGGGAAAATCTCAATCTATTCGAATTGAAAGTTCTTCGGGGTTGTCCAAAGAAGAGATTGAAAAGATGAAAAAAGAAGCCGAAATTAATAGCGAAGAAGACAGAAAAAAGAAAGAATTGATAGAATCCCGTAATTTAGCCGATAATTTAATTTACACGACGGAAAAGACCATTCAAGAATCTGGCGATAAAATTTCTCCGGAGGTAAAAAAAGACATTGAAGAAAAAATCTCCGAATTGAAAGACATAAAAGATAAGGACGACATAGATTCTTTAAAATCAAAAACATCCGAATTATCGCAGGCAATTCAAAAAGCGGGGGCTGAACTTTATAAAAAGTCCGAATCCGAAAACGAAAAGAAAGAAGAACCCGAAAAGAAAGAAGAACCCGAAAAGAAAGAAGACAACGAGGATGAAGACAAGAGCAACAAATAACAAGATTTAAATAAATCTCAAAATTTAAATATCAAATGCGAGCTTACGAAGTAAGCGAGCCAAGATGAGGGTAATCCCTCATCGCTATCAATTTAAACAAATAACAAATAACAAATAACAAATCACAAATAAATTCTAATAACCTAAACTCAAAATTCTAAATAACTCGTTTAGTGTTTAGACATTGGGATTTAGACATTGGGATTTGATTAGAAATTAGGCGATGAGAGCAAAGCTCTCATCTTGACTCGCCTGTTTCGCAGGCTCGTTAGAAATTAGAAATTAGGTATTTTAAAATATATGGACTATTATGGTGTTTTAGGTGTTTCCCAAAGTGCCACCCAAGACGATATTAGAAAGGCCTATAGAAAATTGGCTCATAAATATCATCCTGATAAAGGGGGAGATGAGAGTAAGTTTAAGGAGGTTAATGAGGCCTACCAGATTTTGGGTAATAAAGAAAAGAGGGAGCAATATGATAAGTTTGGCCGAGTTTTTGAAGGACAAAATCAAGAAGGTTCTGATGACGGGTTTAGCAGTGGTTTTGGTGAGGGGTTTGGCGGTTTTTCCCAAGGATTTGGTTCTGACGATTTTTGGCAAGGAGTCAATTCTAATTTTGACATTGAGGATTTATTAAGTAATTTTTTCGGAGTTAGAACGAAAAGAGGGAGAAAAGAGGTTAATCGAGGCAGAGATATTGAAGTTAGGGTGGAAGTGAGTTTAGAAGAGGCCTTTAGTGGAGCCAAGAAGGAGATATTTATAGCTAAAAAAGAAGTTTGTCAGAGATGTAAGGGTTCGGGAGGGGAGCCGGGGACCAAAATAAAAGAATGTTTTTCTTGTCGAGGAACGGGGCAAGTCCAACAAATGAAAAGAACTTTTTTGGGAGTGGTTACTCAATATGTTATTTGTCCCGAATGTAAAGGACAGGGCAAGATTCCGGAAATGTCCTGTAATGTTTGCGGAGGTGAGGGACGGTTAGAAAAGAAAGAAAAAATAGAAATTTATATCCCGGTCGGAGTGGACTCTAACCAAACAATAAAAATCATTGGTAAAGGAGAAGCGGGACGGAGAGGAGCCCAAGGTGGCGACCTTTATGTCAAGGTCTTTGTCAAACCCCATTCCTTATTTCGAAGAAAGGGAGATGATATATATTTGGATTTAAAAGTTCCTTTTTCCCTTGTTGTTTTAGGCGGGAAAGCGGAAGTTCCAACCCTTAGTGGTAAAAATATTGTCTTAGATGTTCCTCTTGGGACTGAATCGGGAAAGGTTTTTCGGTTGGCGAAAAAAGGAATTCCTCATTTTTCCGGCTGGGGAGTTGGCGACTTTTATGTTAAATTGGTTGTCAAAACGCCTGAAAAATTAAGCAAAAAGCAAAAAGAATTATTGAGGAAAATGAGAGAGGAAAATCTCTAAGCGCCCATAGCTCAGTTTGGTAGAGCAACGGCCTTTTAAGCCGGCGGTCGGGGGTTCGAGCCCCTCTGGGCGCACTTTTACTTGTAATCTAATTTATTAAGCGTATAATTATTTTGGTTATTGATTATTGATTATCAATGATAAATAATAATTAATAAGTAATAAGTAATAGCGATGAGAGCTTCGCATTCATCTACAAACGAACGAAGTGAGTTTGTAAAGATGAGAGATTACTCTCATCTTGACTCCTCGCTACGCTCGTCGTTGGCGATGAGAGATTACTCTCATCTTGACTCCTCGCTACGCTCGTCGTTGGCGATGAGAGATTACTCTCATCTTGACTCCTCGCTACGCTCGTCGTAAGTAATAAGTGATAAGTAATAAATAATAAATAATAAATAATAGGTCTTTAAAAACAGAAAAAGAAAGGGGATTGCGTTATGTTGCCATGCATCTCGGAAAAAAAATTTCTTGAAAGTGGTTGCCTTTGTCCTAGTTGTGGGGGTAATGAAATCACAGTGTCTTTGGACACGGAGCAGACAAAAGAGAGATTTTGTCAAACCTGTAAGCAGGTTTTCGTTACTCTGCGGAATGGAATCAGGAGATCCCAAGTTTATTTCGGCGGGGGAGTAGGATATCCCAAACTCACCGAAACGGATGTTGAATCTTCGGTTGTCAAACCGGATGCCAAATCTCCGGTTGTCAAACCGGATGCCAATCTTTTGGCTGACAAATCGGTTTCCAAATCCGAAGATCATCGCCAGCAAGCACGCGCTTACTTCTCATCTTAAAGCCGTAAGGCAAAAATTTTTCAAAGGTATAGCCGGGGTGAAGCTATGCCAATTCAAAGCGTCTGTAATTTTTAATAATCTCAATCAGGCGCTTTTTCTTTAGACGCTTTTTCTTTATAGTTTACTTATCAGTAACTCGGATATTCTGTCTGTTGACATCAGATGTCAACAGACAGAAAAAATGAATCAAATAGTCAAAAACAGAAAAAGAAAAAGCCCTCGACGAAAAAATATCGTAGTTATCAGTAATTAGCTATTGTCGCTAACTATTAGTAGATATTGGTATTTATTCTTGATTTTTTATGGTGAGAACTTTATCTCCGGCCACAAAATACAAAATTTCTTCTTTTGACAAAGCCGGAGGGAAACTAATGGAAAAAAGAGGATTGCCTCTTTGTGTTGACCATATTCTATTTTCTTTTGAAATTAATCCACTAATAATACTGTTATCGCTTCCTTCAACCCCATAAATATTTTGTTGGTTATCCAAAAGTTGGGGCAGGAAACCTAAATTATTCCAGCTGTCTATGGAAATGGGGGTGATGGTCTTTTGATCGCCGAGTTCTTTTTCGTCAATAAAATAAAGTTTTCTATATTTACGGGAATTGATTGAGTAATATTGGCTAAAATAAATCTTCTCGCTGGCCTCGTCAAAAAACATTAAGGACTTTTCATTGGGGAAATCCATATAATTGTTTTGCCATTTTATCTCCTCGTTAGTTAAAGTTGTCGTTGCGTTTGTTGTTGAACTTTCTTTAACAGCGTATAAGGTATCTTTACATGTTTCATAATAGACATAGTCAGTTCCTTTAACAATAAAGTAGATTGTTTGATTACTAACTGAGATCTGGGGGATTAAGTAAGGAATGAATTGTCCACAATTTTCATTTATTTGAAATGTTTTTTTCCATTGTAAATTTCCTTGCTCGTTGAAAGCGAAAAGGGTATTTTCAAAACTGATATAAATTGTCCCGTCCAAAGAAATAGTTGGCGATGAAGCGGCTCGGTTTTCATTTTTCTGGCCCAAAGAATAATTCCAAATTGTTTCTCCGGTGTCCTTATCCATAGCGATTAAAAATGTTTCAGTTGTTGAAGGGGTGGGGTAATAAAGATAATTATCAGAGATGGCTAAGTTCGTATAACGGCCGGCAATACTGCTATTGCTAAAAGATGTGTTAATTTCCTTTCCCCACCTTAACTTACCATCTGGGGAAATGGCTAATATCTTATTGTCATAGGTTATTGCGTAGATTGTTCCGTCTTTAGCGATTAAAGGAGGTTGAAGAATTTGAAAATCGTGGGGGTAAAACCATTTTTCTTGGAGTTTCTCGTTTTTTTGTTCGAGTGCCAGCAAGCCCGAGGCCCCGATATAAATCGTTCCGTTTTGGTCAATAGTCGGTCCGGTAGTGAGATGTTTTATTTCCCAATTGCCAACTTCATAACTTACTTCTAAAAGAGGATTATTATCGGTTGGTCCGGTAAAAGAACTTTGAAAAACGCGCTGATTATTACCGCCAAACATTTGCCACTGGGGAGTTTCGGGAGCGATTGGGTGGGCGATGGCGCTGATTTCAGAATAAAGGGACTGGTCAAAAGCCCGAATTCCAAAGTAATATGTTGAATTATAATAGAGATTCTCAATTGTCAAATTGGTTTCCGTGGTTGTCGCCTTTATTGTCTCTGGGTAATTTAATGTTGTGCTCGTGATTTCTTCCTCTCGGGACCAATAAACAATATAGGAAATATTTCCCGGCGGGGTGTTATTGTCAGTAGTGGTTGACCAATCTAAAGTGATATTGTTATCGGCGGAGTCGGTTATTTGAAAGTTTTCTATTGGATTTGGAGGCAAGGCAACTTTTATTTCTTCTTTGGAATTCGTCGGACTCGGGGCAAGTATCTCAAAATCGGTTAGGTTGTTGTCGGTATCAATATAATTCTCGCCCTCCTTTTTTCTTTGAAAAGATTTTCCCTCAATGTCATTTTCTCTAAATGAAAATGGATTTTTTTCATAAATTAAAGTGCCGGTAGCGTTTTCTTCCTGCCAAGCAAAAATATCAATTTTACATTTCTCGGCATTTTCGGCGGTCTTAACCGAAGGGTCGCAAAAGAAAATACCGGCGCTCCCTTTTTCATTAGAGAACTGGCCGGTTTGGTAGGTTGAACTCGCTTGAGTTAAAACCTGCCAATCGCTATTCGGATTTCCGTTTTCTTCCGGATAATCATAAATACCGATGAGATAGTTGCTTCCTTGGGGGATTATGGCGTTAACCGGGAACAGCCAGTTTCTTTGGGGCTCGTTCCATTTTTTATTTGCCGAAAAATAACTCAAATACCAGCCGGTGATGGAAACCGGTTTGTCGCCAAAATTATATAACTCAACAAACTCTCTGTCTTTTATTTGAACTTCGGAAACCAATACTTTTGGTTTTTCAAGAATTTGAATAAGGGTGCTGGTGGAACTGGTCGCCCCTTCACTATCTTGGACGACAAGGTAAATAGAGAATTCGCCGGAGGAAACAAATGTATGACTGGTTATTTCCGAAGGAGCAACAATGGGAACGCCATCGCCGAAATCCCAAAGGAAAGATATTGGGTCGTCGTCGGGGTCGGAGGATTCCGAAGCGTCAAAAATAATTTCCTGTCCGAGATAATGATTTTCTTGCAAACAGGAGAACATAGCAATCGGTGGTTGGTTGGGCGGTTCTTCAATAACCAGATTTATTTCAATATCTTGAGGACTATTTTTGGCATTTTCCGTTTCAAAAGCGATTATTGTTTGATATTCGCCAATCGCCAAACCGGAGATATTGACCGAGACCTCAAGAGCGATTGAACTATCGTTTCCCAATGTCCCATTTTCAGGGACTGTCGTAATCCAAGATGATGTTGCGGCGGTGTTCCAGTTCATTTTCACCTTGCCCTTGTTTTCAACAGTTAAAAATTGACCTGGAGGATTTTTTCCATTTTGAAAAGCCGAAAAATTTAAAGTGGTTGTTGAAATATCTAAAATTGCCGCCAAGGTCTCACTACTGGTTGAATTGGATATTACTGAAATATTATTAGCGTCATCTTTTGACTTTAGGGCGAAATAATAAAGAGTGTTATTGACTAAGCCGGAAACAATAAAAGATTGAGTGGTGCCAGCATCTTGAGGTGAGGGCGGTTCGGCAATCATAGTAGAAGACGCCCAGTTGGTCTCTTCAATTTTTTCGGAGAAATATTTTATTATGTAGTTTGAAGGTTTATAGGGGTCCCAATTATCTTCGGGGGCTGTCCAGGTTAATTTAATCTCTCCGGGATTTTCACCGGTTTCAGCTTTCAGGTCAGAGACAGCCGAAGGCGGTTGAGCATCCTTAGGAATTTCAATCTTAGAAAAAGTGTCGGCTGTCTCGGGCCAATCTTCTTCGTTTTCGGCTTTATCTCGGGCTCGGCTTCGAAAATAATAGGTCTTTTCGTCTTGGCCGATAAAATTAACATTCGTTGAAGTAGTGGCCATTACTAAGTTTTGCCAATCTTTTTCTGCGCTTATTGTGTTTGTCGCGTTATCTATTGCGTATTGAATATCGTAATTTAAAATCCCCGAAGCCGGGAAAATGACGGGGTCTGACCCCGTCATTTTTAGAGTGAAAGAGGTTGAGGTTGAAGAAGTCGCCAAAGGTTCTATTTGAGAAAGTGGGGGAGTCAAGTCAATCAGCCAACTGTATTCGGAAATGGGGCTAAAGTTTTCTGCTTGGTCAAGGGCTCTAACTTGAAAAAGATGTTCTCCTTCATCGGCGAAAGCGGTAAAATCGGACGATTGTCCAATTTTATCGCTTTTTTGCCAATTTTCTTGGTCAATTTTATATTCAAAAAAACAATTCTCGTTTGAATAAAAACTGAAAATACTTGTTGTTTGATTGGTCTGGTCAAGGGGTTTCTCATCAATAGAAATCTCCGGAGGGGCGATATCAAGAACGATGGAAGCCGAGTTACCGAGTTCGCTTACATTTTCGGACAGGTCTTTTGTCCAAAGATAAACGGTTTTTGTTTTTCCCGAGTTTGCCGAAGAATCGCCTGGGGATAAATTGAAATTAGCGGGTTGGGTGCTGGTTGTCCAACCGAGAGTGTCAATTGTTGGTCTTTCTGAATTTTCCGAAAGAAACCAACCAGTGGCCTCTTCGTCGTTTGAAATAATTACTTTTATGATTTGTTTGTTGGTATAAAGAGAGGAATTAGTATCGTAGTCAGTTAGAGACAAAAGGGGACTCTCAATAGTCGTGTCAATGGTCCAACTATATTCAACGGGGTTCACTTCTTCATTGCCCGCTTGGTCAAGGGCCTTAATGGAAAAATTATGGGAGCCGTCAATTATTCCTTCGTAGATGAGAGGAGATAGACAAGTTTCCCAACTCTCGTTGTCTATTTGGCATTGGAAAGTTGAACCGTTTTCGTTGGAAGAAAAACTGAAAAGAGCGGTATTTTGGTTAGTCAAAGAACCGGGAGAGGAGATTATTGTTGTTTGGGGAGCCGTGGTGTCTTTCTGATTTTGGCTTTTTGGCGTTGGTTCTTGTATTTCAAAATCGGTTAGGTTGTTGTCGGTATCAATATGTTCTCCAGTTGTTGTTGACCATTTTCGGCCAATAGTTTTATTGGCAAGAGGATTTCCAACTGGATTTATTTCAAAATCTTGGGCCTCGCCCCAGCCAACCTTGTCAATTATCTCCTGATAGGGATTTTTTATAATCAGGGTATTATCCTTAGTTAAAGAATAAGTTGTGAAGATGTCGGCTGAAAAACTGGAAGAAGCGTTGGCAATAAGAAAATAATTTTTAGACCCGATTGTTTTCTCGGTAAATAAGGATTTAGGGGCAAAACTGGAAAAATCGTTAGCGGTTTTTGTTTTTCTTTGAAGATACCAGTCGGTCAAGTCAATATCTTCTTCGTTTGGATTGTAAAGTTCAACGAATTCTTCTTTTACATTGGAACTGTTTTCAATTTGAATTTCATTGATTAAAATTTTTAAAGTGGAAGTTGCGATGTTTTCGGGTTCCGGCTCCGGTTTCGGTTCTGGCTCCGACTCCGGTTCCGGCAATGTTTGGTTTTGGATGCCGGGAGTTGGCGTTTGAATTTCAAAATCTTCTTGATTGTTATCCTTGTCTTGATATTGAGCGCTTGATTCCAACCATTTTCTTCCGATTGTTTGATTTATTGCCGGTTCTTGAGCCGACATTCCTTCTGGAGAAAAAGTTTTTCCCCAACCAACTTTATCTTTGATAGTATCTTCATTCCCAAAAACGATAGAATCTTGGTTGGCAACTAAAAAAATTGTGTTTCCCGAAGCAATCAAGAAACTATTATGAGTCATATTCGCTAACTTTAAAAGATTTTGGTTAGCATAATTATTAGCGATTAAAAAATATCCATTACTTGCGATTTCATCATTGTCCCGGAAATTTTTTTTGGAAATACTGCCCGAAGAAGCCGCTTTTTGGATTGACCACCCTCTCAAAGAAACAGCGCTATTATTTGGATTGTAAATTTCAATAAACTCGTCTTTACTTCCATTTTCGCTTTCAATCTGGATTTCGCTAATGAGTAATTTTGCTGTACTAACGGGAGGTTTGTTTGAAGAAGTGTTGGAGCCCCCGCCCCCGCCAGTGTTTCCGTTATTATTTATTTCATTATTTTCCGGAGGTGCTTGATAGCCCGAACTGTTTTCGGCGCGCGGAGTACCTCCGATATTTTGGCTTGTCTGCCAATTACCGAGGTTAGACCTCGGTAAATTACCGGGGTCTGACCCCGGTAATTCCATAGTTCTTTTGGAGGAATTCGAACCAGCTGGCCAATTAGGGTTTGCTTCCGTTTTATCCTGAAGTTGGCAGTTTTCGTCAAAAAGATATAATACTTCATCGGTATTATTGAGACCACCGGTATAAATTAAATCAGCCGAGATATTTGGGACTGAGCTGTCATCAGTTCTCTCTAAAAGAAAAAAGCCACTATTAGTAACTTGACTACTGTCAGTAAAACTAATTTTTATTCCTTGGGAACCGTTTTCTGTTCCGGCTTTATCCAATATCTGCCAATTTCCCAAATCAATCGAGCTGTTTGAAATATTTTTAAGTTCTATCCATTCGTCGTTAGAGGAATTAGGACTGCCCATCCAGGCAATCTCATTAAAAACAATTTTATTTCTCAATGGGGACTGGTTGCTTGAGGGGGGACACCAAATAATCTCCCCTTTATTTTTTTCGGTTTCTTTTTCCTCCTCCTTTTTTTCTTCTTCAATATCGTCTGTTTTCTTTTCTTCGGCTTCAATATTTT